>OFGA01000991.1_pt1 | contig 21057 bp, 15 predicted proteins | sample 1521471 | NCBI WGS metagenome assembly OFGA01 (sample SAMEA3504086, study PRJEB24116) | mouse gut metagenome | biome: mouse gut; feature: mouse-associated habitat; material: faeces | place: Denmark | collected 2011
TACGATCTGACGATACCATTCCAGATACTGAGGACGCATAGACTGTAAGGTGGATTCCATCAAAGGATGCGGTCTCCAGATCAGTGCTGCATCTTCCCGCCCTTCAAAACAGCTGATTACATACTCTATCTTTTTTAATGTAGCCTCCGTATCTTTTAACAGTACAGACAGACTGGTATTATAGAAATTTTTAATTTTTCCGTCTAAAACGCCTTTCCATTCCTCCGGCATCTCCACACCGCTTTTCTGATAATTGACCACCCTGTCAAACTTTGGCGAACCCAGGGGCAGAAATTTCCGGTCCGGCAGGTTCCGGTCAAAATACGCCCGAAATGCCGGCGACTGTATCACAATATAATCCGCATAAAGATAGGCCGGACACAGGCTCTGCGCCTCGCACATTCCGCCCGCCGTGCTGTAGTAGGGAATGTAGACCAAAAGATCCGTAAATTTCTTTAAATGCGACGCATAAAACCGCGGGTGTACGCTGGTGACTAGGTTGCAGCCGTCATAAGGGTTGTGAATATAGATCACATCCGGTTTTCTCTCCTCCAGGTTATATTCCTGCCAGTCGGTTATCTCGACATTTTCAGGATATCCTGCCGTCTCACAATGCATTCTGCCGAAACTGTGATCAACCTTCAGGTCATAATAAGGAATCGGTACGCAGTACGCGTCGCAGGCAGGATCTTCCCTCGCCGCCAGATAAACGCTTTCCAGACTGTCCCACATGGATACTTTATATGGAAGAAACACAACTTCTTTTTTGACGGAAATATCATTTTTGACACTGTTTTCCACGGCCAGAAGCTGTTTGCGCAGACTTTTATACCACTTATGTTCACTGCTGCCCCCGGCACCGATCTCTATCTCTTTGAATACCTGAAACAAGGTCTCGCAGTAACGCTCCATATGCGCTATCGTGCTATGGCCTTCCCCCTCTGCCTTCTCGATGCTTTCTCCGAGAACCGTGGCAAATTCCTGACATTCGCAGAGCATGTTCCGTGCCGTCTCGTATTCTTTCTGCCGCAATGCAGCCCTGATCTCTTCATGCGCCTGATGCAGACTGGAAATGCATTCCAACGTCTCACGCTTCTGTGCTTTTCTCATAGTGACAGCATTTCCTTTCCGGGTTCTATCAGTGCATGACTTAACCTGATGGCACTGATCTGTGCGGAAACAATCAGCTTCTCTGCCCGCACTGGTTCACGATGACGATCTTCGGCTTCGCTTTTTTCACCAAAGACTCTACTCTCTCGATCCTTTTTTCCTTCGGCGCTTCCACCCCGATCCTCATGCGGCCCGGCGCATTGCTGCCTTTGAAGACAATCTTTACGTCATCCCCGATCTGCAGCTCCATCCCTGTGGTAACCGTCAGCTCCAACATCCCTCTTCTCCTCTTCCCTTTCTTCCTGAAACGGACTCCTGTACTGTATATTTCCGACAGACTTTCGCTATACTATTCGTAGAATTCATTATTCTGCGAACCGCCGCTCGGATCACTTCTCGGCAGACATGCGTCCCAACATATGCACCTCGCCACAGACATGCGTCTCCACAGACATGCGTCTCCACAGACTCGCTTCGCCACGGACTCGCTTCGCCACGGACGCACTTCCCCACAGACTCACGTTTCCACAGCCACATTTCGTCTGATGATCTGCTCAAAATCTACAAATACATTTTGCCAAGGATTTCTGACTGTGATCAGGCACGATCCATCAATTATCGCAAAACTGACCATATACAGAGTCCAGCGCGGCCAGCTGCCTGCGCTTCGTATCCATGGTCGGATGAACATACTTATTGAGCGTGATCTGTATGTTGGCGTGTCCAAGGATCTCACTGAGGCTTTTTACATCCATGTCATGATCGATGCAATTCGTCGCAAAAGTATGACGCAGCGCGTGAAAATTATATTCTTTGATGGCATTTGCCTTTAAATAACGCTTGAAACGGTTTTGATAAGTCCTCGGATCCAAAGGCGTCCTGCCGCCGATCACATATTCCTCCTCGTGCCTGATCTCGTTTAAAACCTGCACCGTACCTGCAGAGATCGGAATTTCCCGCACGGAAAAGCTGCTCTTCGGCTCCGTGACGATCAGCGTCGTCCTGCTTGTGCTGCCGTCTACCGCTACGCGCTGTACGGTTCTGCGCACATGGATAATCATCTGTTCGAAATCAACATCATCCCATCGCAGGGAACAGATCTCCCCTAACCGCAGGCCTGTAAAAATACACAGCAGAATCCCGGCCTTCGACGCATCCATCTCCCGATGCAGATAACGTACCAATAACGCCTGTTCCGTATGATTGATGATCTCGATCTTTTTACTTTTGTTGTGCACAAATTTATTTGTCAGCCGTATCTCCGGACAGCCGCAGTTTTCCGCTGCATACCGCAGGATCTGATTAATAACCGAAACCACACTGTGTTTTAGATTTTGTGAATACTGCGCCTGGCTGCTTCTTTGAAATATTTTTTCATTGACAAGACTATATGAAACAGCACAGACCGGTACGCCGCCGAGCGCATCCCTGATATGTCTTTCATACAGGCCTCGGTACTTTATATAAGTAGAATATTTTCTCGTCTCTCTGATACTTTCCAACCATCTGTCAGCTGTTGCAGAGAAAATGTCCGCCCTTTCCCTGTCGCTTTCTTCCTCTTTTCTGTTTTCAACAACAGATGTTATCTCTTCCATTGTACTGTGTTCCAGTTTCTCTTTCACTTCCCTGCAGGTTCTCCCGTAAACAGACCTGTACTTGCAGGTATGATCGCTCTGCAGGATCTTATAACGTCCTTCCCATCGCCCGTCGGTGCGCTTGCGAATATTCGTTCCATGTTTTGGCATTTTCTGTCTCCTTTCCCTGACCACATTTATGACCATATTTCTGACCATATAAAATTTTAAAATAAATTGTGGAAGTTTTCCTGCTGATCGAAATTTTGATTGATATTATGTGCAATAGAAGATTTGACAGTAGAAGATATATAAAGTATAATGATAAACGATACCTGCAGTGATACAGTAGCAGTCTATCGTGCTTTGAACCTATGGTTTTCAGAATATTTTTCAATCAAAAATTTCGCAGAATAATGAATTCTACGAAATTTTTTCATGAATGAATCATAATAAAATGACCCTCAAAAGCCAGCTGTATAACTGACTTTTGAAGGTCATTTTCTTTATTTGCTCACAGCAGCGTGCCGTATTTTGAGCTGGATTGTGCATTCTCAGACGGCACTACGCAGTCAATATTGCTTTGGTTATCCGGCTCATCTTTTAATAATATGGGTACTCAACTTTTGTCTTCACTTCCAACATATTGACTAGAAATTTCCATTCATTCTGTAAATTGAATGAATGATCTAAAGATTTTTTTGCTATCTTTAAGCTATCATATATCTTCAGTGCTTTTTCACGAATTGCATCTCGTTCTATCTGTACATTATCCAACTCTCTCAGCAGAATATTAGATTGACATAATCCATCAAGGTAATAAAGATATCCCTGACTCACTCCCATTTGTGGCTCCAGAGAATCCAGTTCACATCTGCAAAGAGAAGACAGCGCTTCTTCTACACGGCCTTGCATATAATAAATATCCGCCAGTCTTAACAGTGACTTGGATGCTCTTGGCAGTTTTGCAACAGCTTCTTCCAAAATTGCAATTTCCAGTTCTTTTTCATTAAATCTGCTATGAACCTCAGACTGGACTAAATATCCATTCTCATCGTCAGGAATATACCGGCGGAATTCTTCGGCCAGCGACAGCATTGTTTGTTTTATTTCGCTCCCACAGATTTCTCTCTCCATTTCAACCATCAAATAATCAATGGAAAATCTAAACGCCCTCCAATTCCAATTAGATTTGGGTATTCTATCTAACGTACTATAATATCTCCTGCAATTTTCGATTCGATTACATACTACGCCATATTTAATATAATCTGCCAGTAAATCCACAGATATTGGATACTTGTCCAACCCACGCTCCAAAAAGTCACAGGCTACCTCCTCTGCATTTCTTCTTGCACACTCTACACTCAGATTATGAAAATCCGCAGATGTTCCTATAAATTTATTCTTTTTTAAAGCACTGTTTACTACTTCATAAAGCTGCACAATTTGGTTATCCTCCTCAATGTTTCCATCTTCATCATACTTTTTTTCCTTATATACATCAAGAATTACTCGATGAAGTTCTTCCACATTACAGCTATCTCTTTGTTCAAGAATATTTAAGTATGTACCACTCTTCATTTTCTTCCTCCTGCAATCGATTTTTGAACAGTATCCCAAAATGATCTTTTGTTTTCTACTTTTTGTATTTCTTTTCTTACATTCTTTTCCTTTTCCAGCTGCTCTGTTATCCCTTGTTCTTCCTTATCTAATTCTTCTAATTTTTTATCAATCTCCACAATTAATTTATCAATCTCCTCATTTGACATAGGTAGGCTATTCACATAAGAGTTAACATCATCCAATGCCCCTGACATACCCCGCTCCGGTATATCTAAGGAGTCTCCTCTCGCCTGCTTTGACCGACCAGATAATGCAGTCAATTCTGTTTCTTCAAAAACAGTAAAGTCAATCTCCTCCCTATGAATCTGCACTCTACCTGGAATTGTACGTGGTCTATATTTTTCTCTCTCATACAAATCGATGTCCAGCAATCTTCCCAAATATGGTTTATATCTGCCAATCAATAATAAGACATCCCCCTTTTCCTTGCTCAGTTGCTGTAGTTCTGCAATGTCAAGCAATGGTCGTTTCCCATTATCCGTATATCGCACCCCGCATAGTTCAGAAAGTTCCTGCAAAAATTTTATCTCTCGACTAAAAAGAAAAATCCAATTTGTACAGTTAGACAAAATTGTTTCTGATTCTTCTGCATATCTTAAAACCAACTGATTTTTACTCTGAACAAATAAATCAAATCTAATATTCCTGCTTCTTGCTGCCGAAATCATCGCCGGGAAATCTTTAATCGTAGGCAAGGAAGAAAATTCATCCAACACATAGTTAATTCTGATTTTGCTGCCTTCTTGATTCTTTTGGGCAGAATAGATAATATATTCGTAACTCTGCTTAATAATAAGCGATACTAAGCGATGATAACTTGTCTTTTCATCTGGAAGCAAAAGAAATACCGCGGTTTTCACATCTTTTAGTCTTTCAAATGATATATTATTTTCAGACATCAAATCCATAATATTGGGCTGCATGGAAAAAATCTGCATTCGTTCATCAAAAGTACTCAAAATGCCCGCCCTCGTATCATTGGCAGTTTCTACTGTTCCAATCAAGGCATTTCTGATGATTTCGTCATTTTGGGCATACTCCCAAAGTATATTCTTCCCAATCATATTCCTTCTTGCAAACAGACATCCTCGCAGATAAATAATATTACCCATATGGACCATGCATTTAGACAGATCATGCTCTTTACAATATTTAAACAGCAAAATTGTAAGTCCAAAGAATACAGCCGAGGCACTGTTATACCAAAAAGCATCCTTGCCGCTTCCTGCTTCCGTTACTAAATTAACTGCAATATCATTTACAAATTCATATGCCTTATTTTCATCACCCTCACAATAAAAATGATACGGAATAGACAAGGGATTCCAGCAAGCACTCATATCCGGATTTCTCAGATTAAATACATCAATATGATACCCTTCTTCTTCTAACTCTCTGCCTAAACGATTATATATCTCCGCCTTCGGATCACAAATAATCATGGACTCTCCTGCTCGTCCCAATATTTTTACCAAGGGCATCGCTACTAGCCGGCTCTTCTTTGAACCCGTTGGCCCAATCACCAACGTGTGTGTATCCGTCTGGTCGATCGCTATATACTCCCCATCTTCATTCCAAGATAGCGGCACTCCACCCATTCCATAATTAGAAATATTTTGTATTTGTCTACATGGTTCCTTTATTCTCTTTGTTTCCCGAAGATAACGGTTGAAATTTCTTTCTATCTCTTCTTTTTTGGCAAATCCCTGGTGTTTACTTTTCTCTTCTATGTTCATGTATACAATTCCCTCCTCCTTATGTTTGAAATCATCTTCTCATGTTCTACTAAATAAAACTCGTCAAAGGAACTCTGATTTTGAAATGCCCGTTGAATCCAAACTTCATCACATAATTTCTTCATTATAGTTAAATTATCCTGATTCTCAATTTGTATTAAAAGTCCAACAATATATTTCCATATTGTTTCCCACAAAGGATGGCTGCCCTGCCATGATGATTGATTAAGAATTACATCTAAAGCCTCTATAATTTCCTGCTCAGCTTCATTCTGCACAATAAGCCAATATTGTATGTCCTCAGAAACTTGAAAAGCCTCTTTTTCTACTAAGAACTTACCCTGAATTTCTATAACATCCCAAAGAAACTCAGCTAAACTTGTTCTTTCGTTTTTATAGAATACATATACACTCCTGCCTATCGGCAATAACTTATTCATTGATTCGTGGCGTTCATAAAACCTCTCATGGATTTTGGCATAACTCCAATATTCTTCCTTTTGTCTTTTTATCAGATCCCATAAAACAAATTCTTCCTCCGGCATATGGAATACTTTGATTCTATCTCTACTTTCCCTCTCTTCCAAAGTCTGCGCATGGATACTGCTAATACCCATTCTATTTTCCACATCCATCTTAAACTTAATTTCTCCCCAGGGATTGTCCGATAAATCACGAATAAGTTTGCATAAACAGATCCATCCCCAATTAGAATATTTTTTAGGAGTAACAAATTCATATACATTTTCAATCCCAGAACCCAAAGCACCCATCCCAATATAAAAAGCTGGTTTTACAGTCCTCTGTCCATCCATATAACTTTTTATATAGCTTTTCATCCATCCTTGTGCCGTTCCTATTTCATTAATGAAAATAACCGGAAAATCTAAACTTCTAAAATACTCCGTTTCTTTCTCCTCTTGGTTAAGTGCAATCCACCCGCATGCAGAAATCAAACCAAGAATAGTTCCAAACAACATATCATATTCTTTAAATGAATCCAAAATTTTTCGTACAACTGTTACAATTGATACAACAAAAAAACATATACCATACCAGGTTTTCAAAGAAACTGAACCATGCTTTGATAATTTTCCAAGCTTACGACTACTGTTCTCCTGTATAACACTATACCAATACCTGCTTCCAAGTATCCATTTTTTCCATAATGGTCGTTTCCTGCTATCACAGACACATTTACCTTCCTCGACAGCCTTTTTTGCATCGTCTATTTTTGCACAATCTACTTTTTCAACAGAGAATTCTGATGATTCTTCGTCAAATGCATCTGCTATAGCAGAACCTTCATATCTGACCGCTGATATCGTGAGCAGTTTTCTATCATCATACTTACACACATTACACGAGTTCATGATATTATCAAGAAGAGCCTTTTTTATAGGATCTTTATTTTTATTTATATCCGTCCTCAAAAAGATCAAAGTCACCCTACGTTCTGTCGCTAATTTACCATCGCAACAATCCTCATAAAATTTTTTATATGATTCGCGGTTTTTCTTTGCATATTTCTTTTCTATATACTCACTTTTCAACAGCCCATCTTCAAATCGAATCCACTTCTCTTTTCCTTTGCCCATATCCTTTACTCCTTAGTCAAAGCACCCCTGATGATACTGCTGAAGGATTCCATTTTCTTCGCCTGTATCTTAAACTTCACCGTCTTGGTTCCGCCATAGTTATTGAGTCCTCTTATCTTAACGCTGGCAGTTCCCTTCTTGATGTTGTTCACATAACTGTCCTCCATAATTTCATAATCTACACCGTAAGTCAGTTCCATCTTCCCTGCCTTAACGATGATATCTCCGTTTGTTCCTCCCGTCAGATATATTTTACTGCCGGTATATACCTGCGGCGCGATCCTAACCGAAGCTTTCGTGAAATTCGCCTGCGTAATGCGATATGTGGTCATCAGAGAACCTTCGTACTTGCCCTTTCCTCTGACAGTAACACAGACAAAAGATCCTGCCTGCACAGTGCTCTTCTTGTCGAGTTTTGTAATCCCGTCAGATGATGTATATGACACTTCAAAATCTGTTCCGGCTTTCAGCGTTTTACCATTTATATCAGTCAAAATTGGTTTGCTGATGTATTTACCTGCACCATTGGCATATGCCACATCCGGCACACTCATTAAAACTGGTGATTCGGGATTGGCAAGATTTTTCTTAACGATAAAGAATTTCTCCAATCTCGTTCCTTTGAAGTTACCCTTGCCCTTTATAGTCATCGTTGGGGCCTTATCGGCAGATTGGTCTGCAAGATTCTTATTATTCTGATAAGAAACTGTATAGTCTTTTCCTTTTATCAGTTCGGTTTCTCCAAACTTCAATGTCACCTCAGGCTGAGATCCGCCTTTTGTATATTCTACCGTCAGACTTGTCCCTTTACCCTCGCCTGATTTTACCACTTTGTCTGCTGAATCCGCCGGCATACCAATCTGCTGTCCATCTTTCCATTCGGTTATGAACCCACCTTCATCAATTCCAAGATCATAGGCCGTAATCTTAAATGTCTTTTTGGTTGTTCCACTATAGGCACCGGTTCCCTGTATTGTCATGCTCGCCGTACCGACGTTCAGATTCCTGCTGTAGGACACGGTATAGTCTTTATCCGGTGTCAATACTTTGCCTTCTACTCTGACCGTGATATCCTGTTGCTGCTCTATACCGTTATAAATTTTGTTTTCGATTCCCTCCACAACAGCCTTATTGATGGATGTTCCCACAATCTTAAAAGTCATCCTTTTCGTTCCTGCATAGTTGCCCGTTCCGGTAACGACAGCTGTTGCCATACCAATTTCACGGTTATTCACATAGGTGACGGTATAGTCCACCCCTTCCTTCAACGGATCATTTTTTGTTTTCCTATATAGAATCAACGTATCTGCAGACAACGTAACATCCTCACCGCCATTGTATAACTGATTCGGAATTTTGTCCGCCTTTGCCTTACTGATCAACATTTTATCGGTAATTTCCAGATTAACTGTCCTTGTTCCCGTAAAATTACCGACACCTGTGATCTGTACCGGGTAGCTTCCTGCTTCCTGATATGCACCGGTTCCCGTATCCGGATAAGTCACGGTATAATCCCGTTTGTTCGACAGCCTCTTACCGTTAAAAGTAACTACAGGCACTTTTTTCTGTATTTTACCATTATGCGCCAATACCATATCCGCAATTGTAACAGCCAGCTCCTGTTCCGCTATATTCACAGGCACAATTTTGAATACAGCCGTTACAGAACCCGAATAATTGCCTTTACCTTTTACGGTGATCATCGGTGCCTTCTTTGCATCGGATGCGTCATTTGCCTTTACATTACTCTTATAACTAATGGTATAATCCGTCTTTTCCTGCAATCTTCTGCTTCCGTCATAGACGCGTACTTCCGGTTTCAATGCTTTGCCCGTATAGGTCTGATCCTTAACTCCCGCTATCCAGAGGCCTTCCGGTATCACACCATCTTCCGGCTTATCCTCTTCCGGTATTTGTTCTGTTTCCGACGGATCAGATTCAGACACAATAAATTTCCACTTTGCCTGTAGTACCGTATTACCGGTCACCGGCTGCGTGAAATCATATAATGTGTCTCTCAAATACCATCCCATAAACTCATACCCGCGTCTAGTCGGTGCCGCCGGCTCAGGAACCGCTGTTCCTTTCGCCACTTGAACGGCAGAGACCACCGTACCGCCCTGTGAATCAAAGGTTACCAGATATTCGTCATTCTCCACATCGCCCGTTCCCATGATATAAGTTACCTTGAATCCCCATGCGGTTCCCGAATCATCCGATACCAGTTTGATTCTGACGGTATCTCCAGGCACTTCAACAACCTGTCCTGCCAACTCTGTTCCTGTATACTTTCCGATTTGCGTCCCTTTGCCATCATAAAGACAGAGGTAATCGAAACCCTCTTCTACTTCTGTTTTCAGATCAAAAGTAATATATAAACTCTTCGCACCTTCCTTTGTATACAGCCAGAAGTCCGAACAGTTTACCGGATAGTTGTGCGGGCTTTCCAATTCCGCCACAGTGCTGCAAAGATAACCATTATTTACGACAGTTACAGTACAGCTGTGGGAAACACCACTGCCGTCCTGTGCAGTGGCCGTAATTATGGCAGTTCCCTTAGTATGCGCTGCCACAAGACCTGTATCATCCACAGAAGCGATCCTGGAATCCGATGTACTCCACACAACTGCCTTATTCTCTGCTGTTGACGGAGATACACTCGCCGTCAGGTTTTCAGTATCCCACGCTTCCAAAGAAAGAGATGTTTTATTAAGGCTGATAGAAGTGACCGGCTGTGTCACGGTGATTTTACAGGATGCACTGATATCGCCTACTGTCACCTTGACTGTCGCGGTTCCGATCGCTTTAGCGGTAACGACACCCGTATCCTCAATGGTCACTATATTTGTATCTGTGCTCTTCCACGTTACCTCATCGGTAAAATTGGCGGGTGCAACGCTCAGGTGCAAAGTGTCTTTACTGCCTTTGGTCAGTTTCAGATCCGTTGCACTTAATCTTACTTCCGTCGCCCTCGTTTCCTGATTTACAAATGTTGCACCGATGTTATTTGCGTAAGTTTCCGCATAGGTTCCGGTGACCCCATAGACAGTCAATCTGGCAGGGTAGCTGAATACACCGCCTGCAATCGTCGTAGTGGCACGCGGAATGGTAATTTCCGTAAGCGATGTACAGTTCGTAAAAGCATTGCTGTTGATCGCCGCAGTCCGGTAAGGCAGAACGATCTTCTGCAGGGACGGGCACAGATTAAATGCATGGGATGGAATCGTGGTAATTCCTGTGCCGAGGGTTACGTCGCTTAGGAGTTCGCAGTCTGCGAATATGTAAGTGCCCAGTGTTGTGACGCTGTCGGGAATAACGACTTTGGTCAAGGCATCACAGTTGTAGAAAGCATAACTTTCTATTTCTGTCAATTTGTTCGGTAATATTACTTCCGAAAGTTTTGTATTACAAAAAGCGTAGGAACGAATAGCTTCCAGTGTTTCCGGGAAATTTACTTTTCCTAAGCTGGAGCAATTTTTAAAAGTTCCCTCTGTAATATTGATTCTGATATTAGGTAATATTGCTTCCCGCAAATTACTGCATCCTGAGAAGATATAGGTTCCCATGGATGTAACACTGTCAGGAAGTGTGATTTGGGGTAAATTGGTGCAGTTCTCGAATACACAATTTCCCAGTTCTGTTACACCGTTTGGTATATTAACTTCTGTTAACTTTGTGCAACCACTAAACGCATACTCTTGGATTTCTATGATAGAATCCGGTATACTGACTTTACTCAAATTTATGCAATCTCTAAATGCATGATCTTCTATTACTGTAACTGTATCAGGTATCGTTATTTCCTCTATTCCCGTGCAGTTCTCAAGCAAGCTACCTGCAATTTCGGTTGTCCCCTTTTCAAACGTAACACTTTTCAATCCATCACAATTACTAAATGGTTCCCAATATGCGCTTTTTAAACTTTTTGGTATCTCTATAGCTGTCAAGGAATCACAATTATAAAATGCACTAGCTCCCAATGTCACTAGACCTTTTGATAATATCACCTGTGACAAATTCACACATTTTGAAAAGGCTGAACTCCCTATCTCCGTCACACTATCCGGCACCACCACAACCCTCAGCTGCTTATTATTTTGAAACACAGAACTCCCAATCCCCACCACCGTATACCCATCCAACGTCTTCGGTATACTCAGCGCTGACACATTTCCTTTATAACTTGTAATCGTAGCCCTGTTCGCATCATCCAGACTATACTCGAAAATCGTATACGGCTCTCCGTTTGCCCCGGTTCCTTTACTTACACCATTGTATCCATACTTCGAGTCCACGGGTGTATAATATCCCCATCTTTTTCCTGTAGGTCCATAAATCGTTCCCCTGGTACACTTTGACACTGCCACGCCGTCTTCGTAATGGAACGATACACGGACCGGACTGTTTTTCTCATTATAAATAGAATAATCCTTTTTCCACGGCTTGACAGAACCCAGCTTTACCTGTGCATATCCTCCGGCAGAAGCAAAGAGCCACGCATTCTGATGGGCGCAAGTCGCCGGTTTTTGTCCATCACCATAGGTAATCGAGTCCAACACATCTTTTGCCCCGAATTTTGCATAAAGTTCTCCCTGCATAATGTTGCAGGCATTCATGCCTAATGAAGCCGTTACCGTTGCGCTGATCTCCATGCGAGTCTGTAAAGAAAAAGATTCTTTCGAAAATCCTTTCTCCATACGGAAAGCACCGTGCTCATAATAGAGTCCCAGAAAAACATTTTCCACAAGATTAAGAGTCGCTTCTCCTGACATAGTCATGTCCAGTTTCACCCCGAAGTAACCTACACAGGCAATCGGAATACGCACCAGCTCAAGTGTCGGGGAGATTCCCGCCGCCTCCATTGCATCCGCGCTGACATTACAGCTGAAGATTACTTTTGCATTTACGGCAACATGCGCTTTGCCCTCAAAAATCTTTATGTCATAGTCCGGTTTTACGTCACTGACTTTACAACTGACAGTTATTTTCACACCGGGCGCCAGATTGATTTCGTGTGATTTCTCCGGAGAAACAGAATACGTTCTAACCGCCTCAACCGCACTGATCTCACGGCTGCCGACCTCTTCCAGTGTGTCGTACTTCTTACCATCTTCCCATTCTTTTTCCTCTGTACCACCCACAATATAATGAAGTTCTACATCATCACTGTATGCCTGTACTGTAGCAAGGTCAACATCGATACCGCCCTGCATATCAATATCGGTAAATGCTTCATCCAACGGGACATTTTCAAATTGTACTACCAGTCCATCTTCCGACTGTGTAATATTCACCGCTTTAAATACACTCGGAAACCCGTCAAATTCGAGGCCATATTTAATACCAGCCGACAAGTTTTCCGAGCATTCATAAAATGTGAGTTCGTTGTCATCCGTCATCTCCGCTCTCACATTGGCCTTTGTCAAGTCAATTACATCTTCTGCAAAAGTATAACTGTTGCTGTGCTCTGTCGGCTCTTTTCTATCAGCAAGTACACTTTTCGCATCCTCTATCATGATCGTTTTTTCATCCAATGTGACCGGCGTCTCCGGATAAAAGCTGCCATTTTCTAATGAAAACCATCCGCGCTCCACCGCTACCTGAATGTCATCCGCATAAGTAACGTCCGATGCTTCACTGAATGTATAGTTTCCCTCCTGCTCAGGCAGAAACCCCAGGCAAAAGTTCAATGTATGTGCCGTGAATTCTCTTGTAGCAGGATCATCAGGTCTGAATGGTTCCCCGGCTTCTACATCAACCAGTCCGAATTCCGTTGCAAGCATGACTACATAATAATATTCGGAAGAAGAATCAATATCTGAAAAGTAATTATCCGGATAGTTATCTTCTGCTACCGATATACTAAAAGTTTCTGTCAGATCCGTGAGCCATTCTACGCGACTGACTTCGCCTTCTGCTGCTACCGCCATTGCAGTTTTCTCCATAAGAAGATATGTTTCTTCTTCTGAATCGTCCTTGTCACTTTTATCTGTCTCACCTGTATGATCACCATCACTGCTGCCATCAACGGAATCGCCGTCTCCGGTATTCTCTGAGTCATCATCCTCAGTTTCTCCGACACTGTCACCTTCTGTCTCATCCCCAATACCTTCGGCACTGTCGCCTTCTTCTTTATCTTCAGTATCTTCGGCACTGTCACCTTCTGTCCCATCCCCAGTATCTCCGGCACTGTCACCTTCTGTCCCATCCCCAGTATCTCCGGCACTGTCATCTTCTGAACCATTGTCCTCAGTCTCTCCTGATGGATTCCCAAGCTCTTCTTCCTCAGTTTCACCTGTAGATACAGTTTCACCGTTCTCAGAATCATCTGTTTTGTCTGCAGAATCATTGCTCCCTGCTCCACCCGTTTCATCCGTAGAGCTATTGTTCTCTGTCCTTTCAATCTGCTCCTGTATGATTTGTCCCTCAGAATACGCCACACTTCCGTTTCTGTTTTCACCTGCTGCTGAATGCTCCTTGACTGCTGCCAGCACATTCACTCCGTATAGATTGCTTAACATACATACAACCAGCAGTCCTGCCCACAGTTTTCTCATCCGTCCCATATACACTTCTCCTCTGTCTTTTTCTTGTTCTATTCTTGTAGCCTATATCAATTTTAACAAACACTTTTACTGTTTATTTTAGTAAATAATAACACTATTCCCTCCTTAATACAACAGTAATACCTTTTGTTTTCTTCCATTTTGAAACTTTTACTATCTGTCTATAGAATAGCTGTTGATAGAAAATATATAAAATGCAGAAAATAAAGTAACAAGTCTCAATCCCACTCAGCCCTTGGCTCTCTGACACAGAACCAGTTATAGAAAAAGTTCGAAGGAGTACTTTCTATATGATGATTGACTACACGATTCTTGGGAAAAAAATTAAATACTATAGAAAACTGAAGAAGCTCACGCAGGAGCAACTAGCTGAGGAACTCGATCTGTCCCTTGGGTTTATCAGTCAGGTGGAACGCGGTGTAACCAAAATGAGCTTGGACACTCTAATCGATCTATGTGACTCTCTGGGCTGTTCTGTCGGAGATATCCTGGAGCATGCTCAGGTTGGTTTTAAAAACAAATCAACAAACGACTTTCTGACTTTGTACGAGCAGCTTCCGCAACGGGATCAGACACTTTTTTATCATATGTTAAAAGCTTATGTTGATCACTCGACATGACAGTATATAAAATATATATGGGTTATGTAAATACACACAGTAACAACAAATATTTTCTACAGTACCGTCCGGAGTCATTTAAGATTATCCAGAATGCTCCATCATAGATGTTCCCCATATTAACTCCTCCGTATTTCTTATTTTTAAAATATTAAAACGCTGCTGGAGGAAAAAAGAAAAACCGGATACTGTCAATATCAACATCCATGCCGCGTTGGAGCAGCATACAAAAGAAACACGAAAACGAAAAATGTAAGCTCTATCCCGATTGTCGCATCTGCCTACAATCTTACCAACAGCAAACCGGCATGATAGGATAGACTGATAAATGGCGCGGATTTAATCCTCTATGCCCAAACACTGGGGCTCAATACATGGTGGATTGGAGGTATGCTTAATGCCAAGGGTGCATTGAAAAATCTCAGCAATAAGAAGGTGAGTGTAAATAGTGTAATTGCGGTTGGTTACGGTCAGACACAAGGTAGTCCCCATAAATCCAAAACCGCAACAGAAATCTGTGAATATAAAGGGTATGCACCTCAATGGTTTACTGATGGCGTAAATGCATTGCTTTACTCCCCCCCCACTGCATTAAACAAGCAGCCGTATCTTGTTAAAGGCTCTGGAAATAAAGTATCTATTTCTGCCGGTGGCGGACATTTTTCTGACATTGATCTCGGCATCGGGAAATACCACTTTGAAGTTGGCGACGTCAAGAAAAACTTTGAGTGGGAACCGCATTAGTGCTGGGTTGCCTCTGGGAGTTACGTTCTCTTTTCTGATTTCGTCTCCTGTGGTGGATTTAGGAAGTCTCATACTTTTAATGAGCATCTTCGGGGCAAAAGTTGCTATCATTTATGTAGTTGTAGGCTTGGTGATCGCCGTGGCTGGCGGCACTTTGATCGAGCAACTGCACATGGAGCCATATGTGGAAGAATTTATCCGCACTGCCGGCAGCGTAGATATTGAATCTCCTACATTGACGAAACGGGAACGGATACAGTATGCCAGGGAGCAAGCCAACTCTACATTCAAAAAAGTATTTCCATACATTTTAGTTGGTGTAGGAATTGGCGCTTATCCTTTATGATGGCTGTCACAACGCTGAGCCTGCCGTCTTTGATCATGCTTCGTAAGTCCGTGAAACCGAAGCTGCTGGTCCTGTTCATCGGTATTTGTACCATTGGCATTATCCTTGTAGGCTATCTGTTCAATGCGCTCCAGTTTTTGCTGATATAATTTTTAGGAGGAATCAATCATGCGACTGTTTAGCAAAAAGAAAGTTGGTAATGGACGGGAAATTGGTGTCTTACGGAAAGGTTCCCAAAAAGGATGAGGCAAAAGCTATCATTCAAAAGATACGAACGAACACCTAAACTGAAAATCCGGCAGGTATTTAAGATTACCGTATAGCTGCCCTGGAGACTGCGGTACTTCTCTTCTTTCCATATGCCGAGTCCCTCCCTGCCATCTGACACCTCTCTGCTTTTGGCCTGAACATATCAATCCGCCTGCCTTTTTACGTAAGACATCCGTCAATTATATGTACAATCCTTCCCGCCGCCTTTGCAACGTTTAAATCATGGGTGATCATAACAATGGTATTCCCAAGCTCATGAAGCTGCCCAAAGAGAGCCAGCACGTCCTTACCGCTGGCAGAATCCAATGCCCCGGTAGGTTCATCCGCAAGGAGCAGCGCCGGTTCTCCCACAAGCGCCCTGGCAATAGACACCCTCTGCTTCTGCCCGCCTGAAAGTTCCGAAGGCTTATGCCTCAGCCTGTGCCCGATCCCCAGCATTATCCGCCACATCCATGCATCCAATGATATTCATCAGGGTAGTCTTGCCGGAACCTGACGGTCCCAAAATCGCCACAAATTCCCCTTTCTCCACTAAAAAATCCACGTTCTTAAGTACCGGAACCTTTTCCATACCAAGCATATACCCTTTATTAATCTGTTTCATATCTATAATTCTGTTTTCTCTCATTTTTACCTCTATTCCGAAGCGTTTTACGCTGAGGACGCGAGCAGAATTTAGGAGTTTCCGAAGGAATACTCCGATTTTGCTCTTTTTGCTCTGCGACCAATAGAATTTGTGACGCAAATTGTTCATCAGAAAATTTATTCAACCCTGCCTCCATTCTGAAGCGCTTTACTTCACCCCTGCCCCTCATCACTCATGGTTCAGCGCCGCTACCGGAATGAGACGTGATGCCTTAAACGCCGGATAAAACCCGAAAACAGTTCCTGTCAGTACGCCAAACAGTAAGGATAAGACACCACCGCCCAAAGAAAGTTCCACCCGCACGGAAAATCCTTCTATGATCGGTGTAATGCCCAGAGATAGAAGCACCCCCAAAACAGCTCCCACAAAACTGATACAGCTGGCTTCCAGCAGAAATTCTGTAAGAATATCCTTCTGGCCACACCCGATTGCTTTCAGAATGCCGATTTCATTGGTGCGTTCCTTTACAGAAACAAACAATACATTCATGATTCCGATTCCCCCTACAATAAATACAATAGCCGCCATAGCCAGCAGAAGAAGGGTCAACGTTTCATTAGACTTTGAAGCCGCCTCCATTTTGCTTCCCGCATCGGAAATGGTAAATTCTATATTTTCACCATAAGTTTCAGCCAATACAGTCGCAGTCTGCTCCATAACACTGTCCACATCATCTACATCCTCCGCCACCACGGTAATAACAGGGCTTACATCCTTACCGGTAAGATACTTGATACCTGTTTCATAAGGAATAAAGACCGCCTCATCCGGACTGATGCCGGATGCCACTGTTCCCATTTCCATAAGCACACCACTCACTACATAAGAGCGGTTGTCGATATAAACAGACGAATCATAAGCCTCCAGGACACTGTCAAACATTTCCTTTGCCGCACTGTAGCCGAGGACGCAGATCCTCTCCTTGTAAATATCATTGTCCTGTGTGAGAAATGTGCCGATGGCCATTTCCAGGTTGCTGATATCCGCATAATTTTCCTTGACACCTGCAATCGTATAGGAAGCGCTCTCCTCCATGCTTCCGCCTTCCGTCTCCTGCTTTGTGGTATAAGAGACCGTAGCACTTGCTATTCCTGGAATGTTTTCCTTAAGGTAATCTGCATCTTCCTGGGATAAGGTGATTTTTGTGGTATTCATCTGGTTTTCCATACCGCCAAAAGGTGAAAAACCGCCGCCCGTATCTCTGCCAGATATACCGCCGCCGGCTCTGCCTCCTTGCATTCCTCCTTTGGACATGCCACTTTGCATATTTCCTTGCATTCCGCTTCCCGGCACCCTTCCCATGAAACTTCTTCCGTTATACTCATAGGAAATGTCAATGGAACCGGCATTCAGATTTTTAAACTGCTCCGCAACCTCCAGCTTTCCCCCTGTCCCAATAGCAATAACAAGCATAATTGTTGCAGAACCCACAATGATACCAGTTGAGGTAAGAAACACCTTAAACTTATTTTGTACAAGATTCAGCCACACCAGACGGCCGATTTCAGATAATCTCATATTCTCCTCCATTCCGAAGCGCTTTATGCTGAGGCCTTCGTTTCTGTCAATACGGTGTCTCCTTCGGAAAGCCCTTCCTTTATTTCTATATTAATGCCGTCCGTAAAACCAGTAGTTACCTCTTTGCTGACGATCTTCCCGTCTTTTTCTCTTACTTTAACGTAATCTTCCCCATTCTCCTGTATTACCGCCCTGACCGGAATATAAAGCACCTGGGATACCTCATCCGTAACAAAGGTCACTTCCGCCGTCATATCCTGGTATAAAACCCTGCCGGTATTTTGCACGGTTACCGTTACCGAATACATAGTCTTGTTGGTATTGCTGTCTATTTCCGCATCCCCTATTTCGGTTACCGTTCCGGTAAATACCTCATCCCCAAAGGCTGCCAGTGTCACGTTCACTGTATTTCCAGGCGCTGCCGCCTCCAGATCATCTTCTTCTACAGATACCGTAATTGTCACTTCATCGTAATTATTCAGGCTGATCAGCTCCATATTGCCGGTCAGGTAATCCCCCGCCGCCGCATAAACCTCTGTAATCACGCCGGAGGTATCTGCCGAAATAACCTGCTCTTTAATGACAGTATCAAATTCCTCCAGCTTCCGTACCGCCTGCTCATAATCTTCTTTCGCGGTTTCCGCTTCAAAAACGCTTTGCTCCATGGCAACATCATAAATCTCCTGAGCGTTTTCTGCATTATACTTTCTCTTGTCCAATTCTCCTCTGGCGGTAATTTCCCCGTTTTCCAGTTCCTTCCGTGCCAAAGCAAGAGCTGTTTCGTTTTCTGTTATTTTTTCGCCATAATCCTCAATATCCACCCTAAGCTGCACAATCTCATCCTCCAGAGTATCTACCAGTTCCCGTGCTTCATCGGCAGTCTGCTGCGCAATAATCCACCAGTAAAGCGCATTTTCTTTATCCGTTCCCTCCGCCGTGAAAAGGGCATTTTCCAGCACCTTTTTTTCCTCCGCAAGAAGCACCTCCTTCTCTGCAAGCTCTGCCTGTGCGCCTGCCAGTTCCGCCTGCATCTCCACAAGTGTTTTCTCTGCCGCTTCCACTGCTTCCGTAAGCGCCGAAACCGTTTCATCATATTCTGCCTGAGAATAGTCTGCGTATAGAGAATTAAGCTTGTATTCCCCCTCTGCATCCGCCTCCGTCTGCTTTTGCGAAGTAAGCGCCTGCTGGTAGACAAGATCTGCATCCGTAACGTCCTGGGCAAGATCTGTACGGATTCCTTCTACGCTTTCCTGCGTCAGCTTTAAGATTGGCGTTCCGGTTTCTATCTCCTGTCCGGCTTCCACATATACCTGCTCAATTTCCAACTGTCTATCTGACATGCTCCCAGAATCTGACACTCCCGGTATCATGCCCATCACCATATCGCCGCCCTGTCTCTCCATACCGAAAGTAAAACTCCCACTGCCGGTAAACTCGCTGATGTCCAGATCAAAGTTCTGTATGACAGTGCCCACATCCACACTCCCGCTTTCCGTAACCCCTCTTGCCAGATTCCCTCTTATCACCTGAGATTCTCTGTAAAGCGTTTTATCTTCCCTGGGAAGTACAACCGTGATAATACTGGCCACTCCGATTATGATGGAAAGCAACAGCAGGAAGATAATCTGTCCTGTTCGATTTTTGAATTCTATATGCTTCATCTATTTCATCCTTCCAAACAGATTTTTATATGTTCCGTAATCTGGTTCCTTCTCTTCTTTCTTTGTCTTTTCCGCCTTTATAGTTAACGATATTAAAAATTTCGTTTTCGGTCCTGCAAAAGCTCCCGTATATGGCTTTGGCAGGAACCGGAAGCAGAAATTTGTTATATCGTTTACTTTATATTCATGATACTTTCAATATATACGACATCGCCCTCTTCCAGCCCGCTTAAGATCTCAATGGAGGCTGTATCGGAAAATCCCGTTTCTACCTGCGTTTTTACCCGGGCTTCTGACCCATTTCCTTTGGCATCCTTTTTATACACATAGTTTAGTCCGTCTTCCTCAAATACTGCTTTTTTCGAGACATAAAGCACATCCTCCACCGAATCTGTCACAAAAGTAACATCGGCAGCCATTCCTCCATACAGCAATGATGTGTCTCCCTGCACCAGAATCGTCACCGGATAACTTATTGTAGACGCATATTCCGATGCAGCTGTAGTGGTAATACTGATGATCACTCCTTCCCAGGTCTGCTCCGGATAAGCGCCGAAGGAAAGTTCCACATGTTCTCCCACGGAAATTGCCGCAACATCTTCCTCCGATACATCAATATTCACCGTATATTCATTCTCTTTTGCATAAGTGAGCATGGCTCCTATATCCGTCAGCTTATCCCCTGCCTCACTGAAAACACCCGTAACCAGACCATCTTCCGGTGCATAAATGCAATTATCTTCTCCTACAAATTCCCGGAACGCATCCATTTTCATCTGAATTTCATCCAGCTCATTCTGTGCCCTAATCACTGCATCCGACAGGGAATCTACAGAGTAGCCGTAAATCTCCTTTGCCAGTTCCCCTGACAGAGATGCGGATTGATACTCATTTTCCGCTTTCTGGTTATCCAGTGACTGCACCGCCCCCGCTTCTTCTATTTCCTTCCGCTTTTTTTCGATTTCCACCTGATTATCCGTAATCGTATCCCTGTATCCCTGCAGTTCCTCTTCCAGGGTTTCCAACTGGCTTTTCGCCTGCT
>OFGA01000996.1_pt1 | contig 20976 bp, 29 predicted proteins | sample 1521471 | NCBI WGS metagenome assembly OFGA01 (sample SAMEA3504086, study PRJEB24116) | mouse gut metagenome | biome: mouse gut; feature: mouse-associated habitat; material: faeces | place: Denmark | collected 2011
ACGGCACAGCCGCCCCACACGGCCCGCCCCGGAGGTCACGAGGGCAGAAAGGACAAAGAAATGAAAATCGAAGTTACGAAACAGGAACTTGACCTTTTGGCCGAGTATCCCAGCGAAATCGAGCAGCGCGACCCCTCCCGCTATGATTTCCTCGGCCAAAGCGCAGCCACTATCTGCATGGTAAAAGACCGGACTGCTGCCTTATTCGACAAACGCTGTCAGGCAGCGCGCGATGTGATTGACCTGATTGCGCGGCGTGTTGGCATTGACCCAGAAAATACCGGCTTCTGGCTTTACGCTCTGGATGCAGACAGGTCTTCTCCTATTGTGGCAAAGATGGACGATTATTTCAGCCGTAGCGGTGACAAGGTGAAGCTGAAAAAACGCATTGACGAGTTGGAACAAGAGAATAGCGTTTTGAGGTCTCTAATCTCCGTAAAGTAATCCCCAATTATGCCCCGCAAGGCCGACGCCGCAGCCGCCACCGGTGCAAGCCCGGTCCCGCTCCAAGGAGATGCGGGGGCGCTCATGGGTATACCCCATCGGCACCGGGGGAGTCAATCGCCGCCCCGTTTACATACAGGCACCTTGAAAACCGAACAGCAAAATCCCAAACGTCTGGGAATTTGCCACAAAAAAAGAGCCGCCTTGCGGGTCAATCCCACAAGGCGGCACACTTACTTATTCTTAATTTGCTCCAACTGTTCCATGGTCTGCTTCAGCTTATCAAACCCAAACATAGCAGCGAAGCAGACGAAGAAGCCCAGGACGATAGCACCGACCACCATGTACCAGGTGACGGGGACGCCCATGATCTGGCACATGGCGAAGAAGGCCAGCAGCGTGACGGCCATGGCGATGAAGAAGGCCAGCAGGTTGGTCGGCAGCTTCCCCCAGGTCAGGCCCTTCAGCACCTCCACGATGATGTTTGTCACAACCATGAGCACCAGCACTAGGGGCAGGATGACAGAGATGACTGCGGGGATGTTCTGAATAATAGCTTCCATGATTTTTCCTCCTTAAACCTTGCTCAAATACTGCCCGGAGCAGAACCCGGTGTACCGGACGCCCCGATGGGTGGCCTGCACGTACAGCCACGCCACCCCGCTAACCTCGGTGTAATAACCGTAGTTCCGCACCCTGGTCCCCTTGGGCAGGACGGCCATGCTGGCCTTTTCCGCCCCGGCTCCACCGCGGATATGGAGCCCGTTTCCCGCCGTGACGACGTAGGTCCCGGCCAGGCTTTTGTCCAGCGCCTTGGCAACACCGGCGGCTTTCTTCTCCTCCGTCACACCAGAGCCCGGCGCATCCGGCTTGACCTGCCCCTGATAGCCGGGCCGGTAGGCCCCGACAATGTACTTTTTGGCCCGTCTCCGCCGCATGACAGCCCCACCGTTGGCCTCGTTGGTGGGGGCGGTGTTGCCGTCGATGGTGGTGATGTACGACCCGTCCCAGCTCTCACAGATACCCACGTGGGAGGCATTGCTCCCACCATTAAAGTTGAAAAAAATCACATCCCCGGGCCTGTAATCGCCCTTGACAGCCTGTCCCTTGTGATAATTTTTCAGCGTGGGGCAGTAGGCCGTCTTCTTTCCGTTAAAAAACAGCGCCGAGGCTCCGGCCTTCCAGAACACCCACCACACAAACACACAGCACCACGGGTTGGGGCTGATCCCGTAGTCGTCGATGTACTTCACCCGGTTGGAGTTGGCCGGGTATTCCTTCACCCCGAGCTCCCCCCGGGCAATCTCCAAAATCTTCTCAGCAGTCATAGGTCTCCTCCTCTCTATCTTCCGGCTCCCCCTCTGCGGGAGCCTCCCCGCTCTCTCTGTCCGGCCAGCGGTTGTTCTTGCTCAGATTCTCAACGCCAGATTTCAGGGCATAGACAGCCACCGGGACGATGATCTCCACCAGCGCCACCTTGGACAGCTCCTCGGCAATCTGGGGCTTGTCCAGGTAGGCGAGGATGTAGCTGAACCACACCCAGGCGAAGCCGTTAGCCACGCAGGCCCAGACGAAGCGCTTCATGGTCTCCGGCCTGGCGGTCCCCTTGGCGGCGGCCCGCAGCGCCCGCACCCGACGGAGCAGGTACCAGACCGCCGCCCAGTTGAGGGCAAAGCCAATGCCGACGCCCGCCGCCAGGGTCACAATCAACTTCACAGGCCCAGCCTCCCCAGCAGAAAGCACACCGCGCCGGTGATGACGGCCACCAGAACGGTCTCCATTGCCTTATCCCACCGCTTCCCCGCCTTGCCGGTCAAATCCCGGACCATGGCGGTCAGATCGTCCAGCTTGCTGTCCACGTTCTCCCAGTGGGCGTTCTGGACGGCGTTCTCGGTCTCCAGCGCCCGGATGCGGTCATACATCCCCTCGTGGGTCCTGCCGTGGTTTTTGTTGGCCTCCTCCAGCGCCTCTACACGGGGGAGCATCGGGCAGTCTTTCGGGTTGCAGTTGTCGTGCATTTCATATCACTCCTTTCGCGTCCCGGCAAAAATATAGGTTCTGTAGCGGTCATCCGGATTCGACAGCTTTGGGAGCACGCCGCCCAGAATGGCGCTCAACTCCGGAAACCCCTCTGGGACGGCGCTCCCGTCGCACAGCAGCCACCCGGGTTCCGACGGGGACCGTCTGCTTGTCATAAGCTCCCCCGTCTCCGCTCCGCCGCCCGCCTGCTTGATAGCTTTGTCCAACTCCAGGATAGCGGCGTCCGCTTTGGCAATCACGGCGTTGCTCAGACTGATCAGCCGTTCCACTTCGGAGTCAATGCCGCCGGTCAAAAACTGGTAGGTGCGGATAGCGTCCCCGGCGATACTGGACAGCGGCGCCACCCGCCCGCACAGGTCCGCGTCGTCCCGAAGGTCGGTCACATCGTCCGGCACCAGCGAGGTGACCCCCCGGCGGACCCGAATCAAATAAAGTATAACGTTGTACTCATCCTCATTGCGCAGTGCTTCCGGGAGTTTGTCCGGCTCCACATTCACCAGAACCTCCAACGCAGCCTTTCTGGCTTTGTAATCTACCCGGACCACCAAAGCGTCTGTGCGGTCGTCGTTGTTCTCGGATGCCTTGACGGTCATGCTTATTTGCTCATCGTTTTCCAGCCACCGGCCCGCCACCAAAGCATACCCGGAGCCAACCTTTACCGTAAATCCATTGACGGTCACCGAAAAACGAGCGCCTTGTGGGGTAATCCCCTCCCCAACCACAGCGTGAAACGCATCGGAAAACTGAGCGGAGTTATACATACTGGACTGATCATCCAGACAGAAACCGTAGGAAAGGCTCATGATCCAGCCCCCAATGTCACGCCGGTGGAAATGAAATCGGAAACCTTGAATGTTGCGGTTTCTTCGTGTCCAGGTACATTGTTGCTCGCATCAATAGTCACAACGTTTGTCCCATTCAGTTTTAGTGAAAATTCACCGTGCCAAGCAGTGCTCTTGATCCGCAAGCCAACAGTAAAATTTCCACTTCTCGATACGGTTCTGGTATATGTCCCAGGAATCAGGACATCTCGATTGAATAAGATACTGACAGAATCATTAAACGTATCGCCAACTGTTTGCACTGTAACCGTAAGATCAACCGGGTCTGTGATAACGCCCCCGCCTTCATCCGACTTAGCTTTGATATAAGCGGGCACACCATCAGCGGCAATCACGGGAAGCCACGCCCCATCGTTGGCGTAGTCATACAGCGTATTCAGCACGATTTTCGCTACTTTGACCCGATTGGACGTGTCTTGCCCCAAAAGATACAGAGTCCCTTCATCCTGAGAATAATCCAGGTATCCAAACTGCGTGATGGTGCCCAGAACAGACGTTGTGTCCAAATACCCAAAGCTCCCCTCCTCCAGCGTGCGGGAAAAGATGATGCCGGTGCCTACGAAAAACATATAGATGTCCTTACCCCAGAGGTAAGCGCCGGCGTCCACAAAAACACGTGCCGCAGAAGGAAGGGAAATTCCAGGAGAAATAAATCCAATTTCGTCCTTTTTGTATGAAGCCCATGGAATCATCGTTGTCTCAATACATGAAACAATCTTATCCAAACCGACAATATTCAACGGGACGTAGGAGGTTCTTGTTTTTGTATGTTCGATAATTTTTATCATTGGTGCTGTGTGTGCAAATGTTCCAACTGGTTTGGAATACACAGAATATTTACTAGAGTTGAAATTGAAATAGTCGGCTAGAGAAACAACATCAACGGCATTTTTTGAGTTGAATGCTACTCTTTGTGCGGAAAAGTCGGTGTTAGCGTTATCATACTGCCCTACCGGAACCACATTCGCAAGAATACTTTTTATGGAGCTCGATTCGCTTCCATCTTTCCAGGTCGTGATATTTATACCACTAAGAGCGTCGCTTGAATCAGAGGACCAGGAAAAATAATATACCTCCTCGCCGTTTTCAACTTTCGAAATTACATACGGGACACAAACATACGGATTTGAATAGATGATAGTATTAATATATCTTTCGAAAGATTGAAAAGGAATTGACATCTCAATTTCAGAAACATCCAGATGAAATTCTCCGTAGAAAAATACGAAGTTTTCAAATATATCCACACCGGTACTGGTTATCTGTACGCTATCCTTTGCAAGAATTTGAGCCAAAAAAATCCGTGCGCCATCGCCAACTTTTCTTGGCACAATAGAGAGAGCGATAGGATTTGTGGTAGAGGGCGGGATAAAATTTTTAAATTTGGGGTTCTCGCTTGCCAGAGAGATTTCTTTGATTGGCTCCGCTCCCTCCACATCAACACCGTACAGCTTTTGGGTAGCGTATGAGTACACCCACATCCGGCCACCGTAAAGTACTCCGTTGGAGATTTGAGGGCCGATCTCCCCGTCAGAAATCAGCTCGAATTTATCCCCGGAGGGGGTCAGCTTCCCCAGCGCGGCGACCAGCTCGGGGTACTGGCTCTCGCTGATGAAGGACCCGTCGCATTTCAGCCATTCATCCCCTGCATCCTGAGACGCGGAGAATTTGATAGAGCCAACCGGGGGCGGCACAATGCTGTCCACCACGGCCTGGATCTCGGCAATTTTCGCGTCGAGCTTCGCGTCCTGCGCCGCGATGTCCGCCTCCACCTGCTGAAGCTTGCCGTCAATCTCGGTGTCAATGTAGTTCAGCGCCCACTCCACCTTGCTGGACAGCTCCCCGGCGGTCTCGACCACACCGCAGAGGTCCGTGTTGTGACGGGTGTCCTCGGCGGCGCCGGCGGTCACGATGGCAAGCACAAGGGCGTCCGGGTATGCCTGAGAGACGGGGCGGACCTCGACCTCAATCAGCCGCTGCCCCAGATTCAGGTGGGCCACCACCGCCATGGAGCCGGTCATCCCGGCGGGCAGAGTGACAGCATAACCCTTGTAATTGGCCTCACCCTCCCCCGCCTTATTTGCCAGCCAGTAGCCCCGAATGAACAGGTAGCCAGGTCGTAGGTACAGGGTTCCGTCCTCATACTCCGCCTTGAAACTGTCAGGGTTGTTGTGGATGCACACCCCGGAGCCGATGATATTTTCAAAGTAGCCCGTGAAGTCCACGGGGCCATACGCCCGGTCATATTCCCCGGTGCCCTCGTCGGCTACAGCGTCAAAAAAGCCGTCATAAAGCGCCATTATCTATCCGCCTTTCTTTTGAGAATGTCATAGGCCGTGGGCTGGCCGTAGCCCAGGATCAGTTCCATCGTCTCGCCATCGCGGCCTATCGACCTTGTAACGCCTTGGACTACAGCCGCCGTAACGTCCAGCGTCTCGTCAATCACCGTGATGGTATCACCCAGCTCGTAATCCTCTCCCAGGGTGTAGGTCGCGTCCCTCTCCCGCACCGTCGCCGCGAAGGACCGCACCAACTGGTGCTCCGTCAGCTTCCCCCGGCCCCGGGTGGTCAGCACGGCGGCGTATTCCTCCGGTGTCAGCGGGTCGTCCGGGTCGCTGTCTGACTGGAGGTCCCGGGCGTCGATATAAATTTCCCGGCGGGACAGGCCTGTTGGCATATTTATCATAAAATTCTCCTATCACCTGATCATTTCCAATAAGCCGAACGAAGGATAGCTAGAACTCCCGTTCTCAGATTCAGTGCTCCCAACCAAAAATTTTCTTCCGGAAATTTCTATCGCAACCTGGCTTTCTGTGGCCGTAGTGTGTGGGACTGGGAGGTTAAACCCAAGAGGCCTTTTATATATATTTTTTGTTTTCCATATCCCAACATTGATTGGAACAAGCGGAAGTTTTCCGGACGCGCTTGTGTGGTTTACCTCTTTCGAAAATAACATCTGGTCTATGCGAACATTATCTTTAGAAAAACTGCCCTCGTCCATTGTTCCATCATCGTTAAGGTCTATCCCATTCCAATACATGTACCCAGCCCCGTATTTCCAAACAACAGAATTTTTTCCGTTAATCATATTTGCCGCTTTCGCGAACCCAAACAGAAAACCATTGCTGATATAAGCGGTCTGGCACTTAACCCGCAAAATGAACCCGTTTTCAGCGTCTCCATCGAAATAAAGCGCAAATTTGTACGCAGTTGAGGAGGCTGCATTGGTGAAAAACAAACTATATCCGGATACACCGTTTAGAATTCCAGATGATCCGCTAGAGGTAGACGAGGTTCCGGGATTTAGCGAAGAGCCATTGTACGGGCCATAAAAGCTAAAGTAATATGTTGTAGCCCCTGGGGGCGAAAATAAAAATGGGACATTGTAAACCCAAAGGAATTTGTAGTCGCTTCCCTCCCGGACTTCATAAGCGGCGTTGACGCCGCAATCATTTTTAAGAAAATCTGCGATTGTTTGATTGACGAAATCAACACGGTTTTGATAGGAAGATATGTTTGTAGATGCTCCGTAGCTGATTTGACGTGAAGAAGCCGACCCGGCGGCAGAAATATTTCCTTCAAATGCTCTTGAAATCTGCATTAGGCATATTCCTCCAAAACCTCGCATCCAGGGTCACAAAAAACAGCGGCGAACTCTGGAAGCCGGACGCTTCCCTTATAGACCACATAATTGCCATCATAGCCCTCCAAAACGCTGATGTAACCACCACCGCCACCGCCCGCAGATAACGATCTGATTCTTTCCGCAAAGTCAAGCGCTTTAATCGGCGCTGTGGTCCCGTCCTTCTCCCGGATTGCGTTGGCGATATCGGCAAACCTGTTTTCCTGAATGCTCAATATAACCCCTCCCAACTGTCGAGTATCGCTTCCTGAATTGCGGTATAGACCTGCTTTATGGTGGCAGCCCCAACCATATCGGCGGTGTAGTCGCCATTTTGTGGTGTGACGGCCCCAGTGCGGCCCTTAAAACTGGATACCCCAGCTGTTCCACCTCCCCCACCAGACAGAGCCTTTCTGATCCCTTCGTCGATTTGAGGGCCAGTGTAAGCGCTAACGTAGGATTCCTCTCCGGACACCGAACGGGTGGTAAACTTCCTGCCCTCAGAGGTTTTCAGTACTACGGCATTTCCGTTGGGGATGAATTCCGCCATATTTAGCGGCTCCACATCGCCATCCGCATTTACCGTAACCATAACCCGGTCCGCCCCCTCCCCTTCCCCGGCCACCAAGGCCACGTTCTTCCAATCCTGGGCGTTGTAGGAGTACTCGGAGGATAGAACGTCGTCCAGCTCGGTGGAGTAGAAAACGGGGTCATTCACGGTCTGGTTGACACTCCGATTTTGCCCCCAGCGGGTCCAAAATTCCATCTGAGGGACTGCCGGATTGAACCGTACGCCAAAGGCCACGCCGTAGGCCGAACCAAGCTCCTCCAGGGCCTCCAGGAGCGTCCCGCCGGTCTTCTGCATCCGGATAGTGTCCCCGCCCGCAGCCGGGGCCAGGGATACAAGGCTGGGTATCTTTCTGGCTTCCGCATCGCCCCGGGTGGGGCTGACACAGCAGTCATCGACCAGCGCATGCATGATCTGAGGGGGAGTCCCCTTGAGGTCATAGCGGCCCCAAAGGATTCTCTGCCCCAAAATCCCGGTCAGGTCAGGGCCTTTTACGGTGATGTATGGCCCATCTTTCCCGGATCGCTCTTGCACATACTCCACAACCCCCGCAGTATCGCCCTCTATCCAAAGGACGTTGTCCGGCACCAGGAGAGACTTGGCCTCCGGCAAAATGAGCGCGTCCACGGAAAAAGACCCCGCCTCAAACGCCTTTGTCTCCCAGACGACTGAGCGGTGAGCCTCCAGCATCCCCAAAAGATCAAGCTGGGGCGTGTAAACCTCCATTTTTAGGTCCATTACTCCACCTCCAGATGAAGCGGCGTGTAGTACAGCGTCACGTCCATGCTGTTTCGCTGATCCGGGTCTTCGCAGTCAATGGCGATCAAATTCGCCCCAGGCTGAAGCTGCGTGTCAAAGCTGGACCGATAGTCCCGGTACTTGATAAGGTCAACGGCTTTCCCGAACTCATCCCGCAGCGTCATGCGCTTGCTGCCTGAGATGGTGCAGATTTCCATCTGTTCACCTCTGGAAAAGGCCCGGTTCACGCCGATAAATTTCCCCGTTGTCATATTCCAGATTTTTGGGTTTCGCACCTCCCCGGAAAACTGGACACGGACAATAAAGCCCGTTGAGAAGCCGCCCCGGTTGTTCACCGTGACGTTGTACGCCTTGCCGGTCACGGCGAAAACCAGCGGCTTTTCCCGCCCCCAGTCCGTGGGAAAATGGAACATCTTTCCCGTTTTGTCAAACGGGACCACGGTGTCCTCCAGGTCGGTGAACAGCGGGTAAGGGCAGGTGCCTTGAATGAGGAACCGCCGCACTTTCTCGTTGTTTTTCATGTACTCCCGGCTGTATACAATGGAGCAGTCGGGGCGGAAGTTGATTTTCTTCCCCTTAACCTCCAGGGTGTAGTCCTCCACCGGGGAAATAAAAGCGTTCAGCCGGTCGCAGCGGTCTTGTATCTGCCCGCCCCCGTCCACCACCCACCCGGTGATGGATAGCGGGCGGGGCCTGACGGTGGTGGAGACGATACTTTCCCCCACCTGGTTCAGGTATCCGTAGGTCTGGTGCTGGCCCTCCACCTGGCCCCATGTGGTGTTCTGCCGGTCCAGCCAGTAGCCGAAATATTCCCGGCTCTTCATAAAGATGGAACCCCGGCCAGACAGGGACACGATTTTGATCTCTTCTACCATGCGGGGCCTCCTTATATATACGCCAGCGCCATCTTCTGGACTTCTTTCTTCCACACCCTGGCAGCCTGTACGCCGTCCACGGCCTCGGGGGAGTAGATATTGACCGTAGTGCTGCCCATACCGTTTCCGGTCCATCCTGCGGCTCCATGTGCGCCGTAGGGGGCCGCGCCGGTATAGCTGGCGTTCACTCCGACGGTGGCAGTCTCGAAGTTCAGGCCTTTCTCGATTTTCCGCTTAATGCCGTCGTATTCGTCGTCCCAGCCCTCGGCAAGGCCCAGGACCATGTTTTCACCGATACCGGCGAATACCCGGGACGGTGATTTGATCCCAAGTACTTTTTTAGCCCCCGAAGCGATTCCGCCGATTTTTCCGCCAAGCCAGCCCATAAACGAGTCCCAGGCCCCCGCTATGCCGTTCTTGATGCCATTCACGATGTTGCGGCCGATATCCAGGAATTTACCGCCAATGCCGGTAAAAGCGCCGATGATCTTTGAGGCGATACCGGAAAAGAAGCTGGCAGCGGCATCCCAGGCAGACTTTACAGCATCCCACGCGCCCTTTAGTGCCCCGATGATCTTTTCGCCGGCAGCTCCAACGCCGCTTTTGATGCTTTCCCAGACGCCGGAGAAGAAGTCAGAAGCCGCGCTCCATGCGCTCTGCACCATCTCCCAAGCGGAAGAAAACGCGCTTCCAATCGCTGTTGTAACAGTTTCAAATACGCTCTGGATACCAGCGGCGATGCCGCTGAAGAACTCAGCCGCCGCGTCCCATGCTCCGCTCACGGCCTCCCACGCGGCCTGGAATGCGCCGCCGATCACCTCCGCCGCTGCGGAAAATACGGACTTGATACCATCCCAGATGCCGGAGAAGAATTCCTTCGCACCGTTCCAGGCGTTTTGTACCATCTCCCACGCGGTCCCGAACACACCGCCGATCACCTCGGCCACCGTGGAAAATACGGATTTAATTCCTTCCCATATTCCAGAAAAGAACTCTTTCGCGCCGTTCCAGGCAGACCTTACAGCTTCCCAGGCCGATTTGAACAGCCCGCCGATAAATTCCCCTATTCCGTCAAAAGCGCCTTTTATGCCGCCTACGATGCCGCTAAAGAACTCACCGGCGGCGTTCCACACCGACACAACCGCCTCCCAGGCCCCCTTGAAAAAGCCAACAACAGCCTCAATGACGGCATGGACCGCATCTCTGAACCACTCGCATTTTGTATAAAGCAGGACGACCGCGCCAACAACGGCGGTAACTACAGCCACAACCGGGTGGGCCATGATGAGGGCGAAAAGCGATTTGATACCGCCCATCAGCTTCCCGCCGATACCGATAATTGACGTGATGCCCTTCGTGACAACACCGACAACACCGCTGACCGCGCCGCTGATGGTGCCAATAGCTGTGATAATTTTCCCAATTACAATCAGAACCGGACCCACTGCGGCAGCAATACCCGCAATGGTCAGGATCAGCTTTTGCGTTCCTTCATCCAGGCTTCCGAACCAGTTGATAACCTCGGTCACTTTTTCAACGATTGCCGTAAACGCGGGGATAAGATGCTCTGACATTTGTGTAAACAGAACATTTACCGCTGATTTCAGCCGTTCAAACGCTCCGGCGGCGTTGTCCTGCATGATAGAAGCCATTTCCTCGGTCGTCCCGGCAGAATTATTGATTGCCTCCGTCAGTTTGTCGAAATCCTCCGGAGCGGCATTGATAATGGCCAGCATCCCCGACATGGCTTCTTTTCCAAACAGCATAGCGGCGGCGGAAGCCTGGGTCGCCTCATCCAGCCCACCCATCTTTTCGCGGAGTAGCCCCATGACCTCTGCAAAAGACAGCATTTTCCCATCCGCGTCTGTAAGGGAGATTCCATACTTATCCATGACAATTGCCATATTTTCAGTGGGAGACGCCATATTGGTCATTGCCGACCGGAGGGATGTGCCGGCCTGAGACGCTTTGATACCGCTGTTTGCCATAAGGCCCAGGGCAACAGACACATCCTCCACAGAGTACCCCATAGCGCCAGCCACAGGGGCTACATATTTGAAGGACTCACCCAGCATGGACACATTGGTATTCGCATTGTTGGACGCGGCGGCCAGCACGTCGGCAAACCGCCCGGAATCGCTCGCTTTCAGCCCGAAAGCGGTTAGAGCATCGGTGACAATATCGGAGGTGGTCCCGAGGTTTTCCCCAGAGGCGGCAGCGAGGTTCATGATTCCCGCCAGACCATCCACCATGTCCCCGGCTTTCCATCCGGCCATTGCCATGTACTGGTATGCCTCGGCACTGTCCGCCGTGGAAAACTTGGTCTTTGCAGCCATCTCCATCGCCTTTTGGCCCAGCAAAGTCATTTCATCACCGGTCGCCCCGGAAATGGCCTGTACCTTGCTCATCCCGGCCTCGTAGTCCATGCCGGTTTTTAGGACCGCCGTACCAAGGCCGACAACAGGGAGCGTGATTGTCTTTGTTAGGGTTCCGCCGGCGTTTGATACTTTCTCTCCCACATTTTTAATCCCAGACGAAAACGACTCAAACCTTTCCGACGCACTTTCAAGGCCGCGTTCAAACTCATCCATTTTGATTCCTATGGTGGCGTAGAGCTCAAACAGATTCACCGAACTTCACCTCCCATCCGAATTTCCGGGACAGTTCCCGGTCGATATCGTCCCCGGTACGGGTATCCTGCGGCTTTCGGTCAATCCAATCCATATAGCGGTCATTTGCGCCGATCATGGCCCGAATGGAATCCGTCATATACACCTCATAAGCCCGCCGGTTCATATCCCGCTTGATGATAGCCGGAAGCGCGGTGATGAGCGCCCTTGCTCTCAGGCGGGGGAGGCCGCAGAGGGCGCAGATTGTTCGATCTGCCCCTGCGGCGCGGACGATTTGAAAAAAGAGACAAAATCCTCATCCTGGAACAGTTCCCGGACCTGCGCCATCGTGTCAATGAGTTTTTGGGACGCAATCTCCTCCACGGGCCGCTCGTTCATGACGGACAGAATGCCGTACACGTCCGCCCTATGTGTTCTCAGAAGGACGGGGATGAAATCTCCGACCCACCCGGCGAGAAGCATGAAGCGTCCGTAAAGGTTCAGCCCCTGACCATCGTCGAGAACTTTTCCAATTGAGGAAGTCGCCGCCTCATCGTCTGTGATATTTTTGATATGATGCGTCAGCTCACACAGCACGTCCAAAGCCTTATCAGTGCTCAGCTCAGACAGTTTCATCAGGGTTCCTCCTCTTCGGTCTTGCTCACAATGGCGATCTCATAAGGTACCACGTCCTGGGCCTTCATGGAGTAGTGTCCGGTGAACTCAAAGGCAAACTGGCCCTTTTTCTTGTCCGTACTCTGGAGTTTGAAGCCGCCGGTGGACAGGGCATTCATGACATGGATCAGGATGTAGCTGCCATCAGTCGCGCCGTAGTCTCCCACCCAGTAGAGGTCCTGGAAGTCAGTCAGGCGGAGGTCTCGGATCGGAGTCACCTTTTCTCCGCTGACCTCCGCAGCGCCAATCAGGCGGGCACAGGCGGCCGTGGTGATGGTGACGAACGTGCCGGACAGCTTAACTTCCACGTCATCCTGGCGTTTCAGCTCAAGGGTGTTTTTGGGGCAGTTGTCGATATCCTCGCCGAAGTCAGAAAATGTAGGCGTGGCGGAGAAGTTGATGCCGCCGGTGGTCGCGCCCAGCTTGTCCTCCTCTGCGGGAGGAGTTGCAGGGTCGAACTTGTTCAGCAGCATTCCGGCGTTGATCTGGAGCTGATTGAAGGTTTCAACCGGAATTTGTGTGTATTTCATGCGTTTGCTCCTTTCAGCAAAAAGTCATATATTCGGCAGTCACATTGATGTACCGCCGCTTGATTGCCAGGTCCGTTTCGTCAGACAGATTCTGACACCAGGGCGCCCCTCGTTTCAACCAGATCAGCCCCTCATCACAGCGCAGGCGCACGCCGCCATACCCAATGGCCTCCGACAGCTCCCTGGCCTTTGCATTGGGCACAGCCTCGCTCTCCGTCCGGTACCACAGGTTGACGGTCAGGCTCACCGGCTCCCCGCCCCAGGCATCAAAGACGGGTGTGTAGGTCAGGTAGGGCAGCACCACGTCCGGCTCGCCGTTCTCGTTCAGTACGGCGGTATCCGGATAGGCCGGGATACCGAACCCGGAGAAAAAGCGGTAGAGGGCTTCGTCTTTGGTCACTGCGGCAGCGCCCACCTTTCCACCGTGAAATACTTCAAGTCGAACGTGGACGATTTCGGCGCTTTCTTCTCGTCCGGGTTGGAGGTCACGCGGTAGGTCAGGCCGGTGGTCTTGTCCTTGAACGCGTCCCCGTACTCCAGCGGGAAGTCTCGCTGCACCAGTGCGGAATAAAGGCTCTTCATGCCCTCCTGCTGGGCTCTGCGGGCCTCCATGCTGGTGTCCAGGTACCGGAAGCTCTCAAACTCCGCCCCCTCCTCCCAGGTGGTGATATAGCCGCCCGCGCCATCTGGCACGCGCCGTTTCTCCATCAGCACACAAGGGACGGCGAACTCTTGTAAAAGGTTCATGTCAAATCTCCCTCAGCTTTCTGTACGGGTCCAGCCGGGCTCGGAATGCCGCCTGCCAGCTGGACGATTCTGTGTCCTTTGTATAGCTGTACTGGCCCGCAAGGCTTTCAGACGAATACATACTTGCGGCGCGTTCTCCATACTTTTTCTGCCAAGCCTCAACTTCCCCCGCCAACTCTACCAGGGCTTTGGGCACGGCCAGGGCCCAGACAGTCCCCTCAAAGGTTTCATCTGTCAGGGCCTCCATATCTGGGCCATAGCGGTGCAAACCATCATTGAACACGCTGCCCATGATGCGGAAATACTGGCTGGGGGCAAGGAAGGGCAGCACGATGCCGCCGCCTTCGATGGTGTAGGTCCCGGGGTGAATTCCATCTAACTCATCCCGCACCCGGAACCAGTTATGAATTTCCATCAAGATTTGTTCCAGCATTGTGCCGCCCCCCTTCCTTACTTACCGGCAGCCTTCGCAGATGCCGCCTGTACAGGCGCGCCGCCTGCCGCCTGTACGGTCGCAACGGCGATGCCGTCCAGATACTCCGCCCACAGCTTCATGCCCATCAGGGCATACATATCGCCGGTGGCGCGGGAGTAATCGCCCTCCACATGGACACCGATCAGGTTGGTTTCGCCCTGCACGGTGTAGTTCAGGCCCAGCTTGCCAAACTCGCTGTCGCCTGGGTCGATGTAGTACAGGTCGATGTTCTCCACAGGCAGGGCGATCACTTTATTCCGGGCAATATACTTCTCAGGCATCAGGAACAGGGTGCTATAGCCCAGGAAGTTCTCCACATAGTTCAGGCCGAAGGCGGTCTGAACGGTGATCTCCTTGTCTCCCAGGTAGTCGTAAGCATCCATGATGTTCGCAAAGCCCACAACCTCGGTCACGTCCTTGTCCATGCCCGCAAACTTGTCCAGAACAGCGGCCTTTGCCATCGCCAGCGCACGCTGCCAGGTGCTTTCGGTCACAGACAGGCTCCCAGTGTTCAGGAAAGCGTAGAAGTCGCCCAGCACCTTGTTCTGGAGGGCCACGATAAAAGCGTCGTCCGTCTTTTCCACTGCCACGTCTGCGCCGTACTTGGCGACGCTCTCAATGGTCACACTCTTGGCGTACTTCGCCACCTCGATGTCGCCGTAGGAAACCGGCTCCACCTTCATTTTGGTGAAGGGAATCTCATCTCCCTCCGCCACGGTGGCGCCGCCCTGAAGCTCGCCGTCCATGGACGCCTTATATGACACCAGCTTGGTACCGGGGGCCTTGCGGATAGGGCGCATAATGCCCATGATGGTGCGCAGCGCGTCCCAGTTGTCCGTAAAGCGGGTGACAAAGTCAATCTCACGGGCCTGGGTAGTAAACTGCGTGGTGGTGGTTACATTGGTTTTCACAGCCATAATTGGGGCTCCTTTCGTCATTCGTTTTGCGCCATGCTCTCGGCAAGGGCCTGCTGCCGTTCGGCGGCGGAATAAACATAGCGGCCCTTGTCGTCCTTCTTGTAGATTTCATCCATGCTCTTTTTGCCGCCGGATACGGCGGGCGGATTGGCGGTATTTGCGCCGGTGGTCGTGGTGGTGCTCACCAGCCCGGAGAAGTCGCCTTTCACCAGGGCTTCCAGGGCGGCGGCATCCTTAATCTTGCCGTCCTCGCCCAGCTCCAGGGCCGCAATCTCCGCCCCGCTGCCCCGCATGGCGATATCCAGGCTCTTGCCGGTGATGCCCTTGCTCTCATAGTAAGCCCGCGCCGCCGCTTCTTTGGCGGCTTTGGCCTCCTTCGCCGTCACACCCTTCTTGTAGTCCTCAAATTCCTTTTTGAGGGCGTCGTGCTTGTCCTTCCAGCCGTCCGGCTGGGCCGCTTTCAAGTCGTTCAGCTCCTTTTGAACTGCAGCCAGTGTCTCGGCGTCAGCCTTGTACGTGTCACGCTGTTCCTTGATCGCGTCCAAATCCGTCTTGTGGGCGGAGCAAAAATACTCAGCCGCCGAATCCAGATTTTCAGCAGGAACACCGTACTCCTGGAGCTTCGCTTTTACCTGTTTGATAGAAAACGCCATAGTTACAATCTCCTTTGTCTCGGGCGGCAGTGTCTCGCCGCTTTGATTGATTTATAAAAACCGCAGTGTCTCGCGGGTTTTACCAAAATAAAAGAGGACAACCTGTAAGAAATCCTTACAAGTTGACCTCATTCGGTCCTTCCCGGCGATCATTTACGCCGTGGGAGTGATATTAGGTTTTCAGCCGCTTTCGGCTGATCGTTTGAACAATGACGTTTCCGTCTTTATCCCTCAGAAGCTCCACCCGGAACCCGCTGGAGAGGGCTTTTTCTATCGCGTTGATGGTTTTTTTATCCATTCTTCAGCTCCCCCTCAATGATTCCTTTGTACTGCGCCGCGTGGTCGGCCACAGCTGGCTTCAAATACGGCTGAGCCCGCTGTCCGTAGGTCAAGTGCCATCGACCTTTTTCGTCCTGGTAAACCCAAGGCGTTTGACGGCCTCCGGGGTAGTGTTTACCAGTGCCAAGCTCGACATAGGGGCCATATTCGCTGTTAGTTCCGATGTACACCGCCGGTTCTGTCGGCTCCACTTGGTGTGTAATACTGTTGCGAAGATTTCCTGTATCCACGGGGCACAAAAGCTTGGCATATCCTTCCGCTGTCAGACCGCACTTCTCCAGTGCCCGGAGGCAGGCAGCCTCCAACTCTTCCTTGACAAGGCCGCTGTTGTCGGTGATTTCAATCTGCATGGAATCCGCCATGTCACCACTCTTTTTCATGCTCCCGCTTTAATGCGGCATCGTCCATCTCCCAGCGTTTGCGCATCGGGATATACGGATTTTTGCCCCCCCTATCGGCCCTTTTCTCCGCAAATGCCTTGTCGCACGCGGTAACCTCTTTTTCAAAACCGCTGTCCATAAGACATTGGCGGATTTCTAAAAGCAGCTCATCGGCGTTTATTTTGTATTTTTCGGGATTGACGCATTTATCTTCAAAATTATCATCAATGAAGGCTATACATTTTGCGTTCTCTCCATAGGTATCCAAAAGCCAAAAACAGTAATCATCTACATCCGCATAATTTATATAAAACGGAAATTGTGACACTTTTTTACTCATCGACAATCATCCTCATCTTGATTATAGTTTGTGGCGGAATTGGCTCCTCGTTTATTTCAACGCCTATAATCTCAAATTTGCTGCCCCGCGCGATAAGAAATTCGTATTCCTTATCCTCATACTGCCCGGCAAGCTTATTGACAAATGCGCCGCGCCCCGTTCCAGCTGGAATATCAATTTCAAACAAATATGGTTTTGCTGTGGCAACGCGATTTCCCATAAGCACGGTAGAACTCCCATATCCCAAATCGCAATAGGTCATTCCCACGATTTCATGGATGTCGTTCCATTCTCTAGATTCAACAAGACAACTGCCGTAAAAATCATCAAGACCACGCTGCACGGTAATGCTTTCTTTCAGATGGAATCTTGAAATAGCCGCATCAATTTGTCTACTGGCTTGTTCAACCTTATCAGCGGGAATAGTTTCCAATCCGGTATTCTTACGTAAATATCTGTTGATATCGCTGTGCCCATTTGCTGTATAATCCCTAATTGCCTGTTCCTCATCAACAGAAAGATTGTTTTTCCAAATACCATACTGGCTGCTCTGGCGAGCTTTAACGCCACGCTCATCCCCATCATAATAGAAGAAACTGTTGACCGCATCACCTGTCTCAAACCGCCGGAATACAATCGGCGCGGCTATCGGTATTGTTTCTATTATATCAGTTTCAGGCGATTTTGCAACTTGATTTGTGCTTTTTTTCCACCCCATCCATTCCGCATAGGTCATATCTTCAATGTGCATACTCTCGCCTGTTTCCGGGTCCCTGGTCCGCCGCAGAGCATCAGACATATCCACGCCCTCCACCTCTGCTATCAGGGTACAGCGACAGTTATACACGTTAGCGGGGACCGCGTTGGGGTCGCCTGGAAACATGATATCCCCTAGAATGGAGTGAAACGGCTTGTCATTTGGCTGGGTTTGACCGTCCAGAAGCTGGTGGGCGTGGCGTGTACGGTTATCCAATGTGGACAGCCACCGCTTTTTCAGCCGGATTCCCATGTCCTCCGCCCGGAGGTAACTGTCCAGTCTCCCCGCGTTTTGTGCCCCGGTGACCGCAGTACGGGCCGCTCGAATAGCGCTGTTCCGGTTCATATCTGGGATGTGGGTCTGGAGCCGGTCCGCCAGATGCTTGATGCTCTCGCCCTGGAGGATTCCGGTGGTGATTTGGGCGGTGATCTGCCGCTTGCCCCAGGCTAGGTCAATCCCCCGCTTCACCGCCCGCTTCGGCGGGTAGTAAGGCATAAGGTCAGGCTGTTCCATAGCCAGGCGGCGGATAGTCTGCTCGTCCCATAGATCGAAGCCCACATCCTGCCCTGCCTGCTGCTCAATGGTATAGGCGGCGTAATTGCGGTTCAGGGAGTAAATGCCCGGGGTCCGGTCATTTATGTATGCGGCGGCAATATAACAAGATGGAATATTGCACAAAAATAATCGTTATTTCTGCTTGTTATGCGCTTGAATTGAACTTTACAAGCCCAAAACGGGCCACGTTAAAAAGGCTTGGCGCACATTTGGCGCACAACGCCTATAAAAAGCGGGCCGGGGCACACATCCCCGGCCCTTTCCGGCGTTCACTTCCCGATCTCCACCAACAGCCGCCCAGCCTCCAGAATCTCGGCGGGGGTGGCGTCCTCCCGCTCCATGACGCGCTGGAGGGCCAGCAGCGCCGCCCTGATACTCTCGGCCTGTTCCGCATACCGCCGCCGCTGGGCCTCTTGGTTCTTAATGCGGGTTTCCCTCGCTTTCTCCTTGCTGTCCATTTTGTCTCACCTTCTTTCTGCGCTCACGCCGCTTGGAATTGCGCTCCGCCCTGCGTCCCTCCGCAAACCCATATTCATAGCCGCACACAAAACACAAGGCACCATCTCCGCGATAATGTACTTTTACGGCGCTCAAATACTCCCAATTCAAAGGGTAGTAATTCATCAGCTTGTCGGCGGGGAACTTCTCGCGGAACTCTCCAAATTTTTCATTGGTGCGCCGTTCCTCCGCTTTCATCTCACGCACAATGGCAATCAGCACACCATGAATTTTCAGCTTGTCCAGGGGGAAACGCCCGGTTTCCTCGCCGTCCGTGGGGTCGCAGACGATGGCGGTATCACCGTCAACAAATATCCGCTGGTAGAAGCTCTTGCGCTCGTCCGGGGTAGTCACAAGGCACACCCGCCCGTTGCAGTCCGTGGACGTATCATCCATCAGGGCCACGTCACCGGGCATAAGCACCCGCAGCACATCCTTGTTATTCCCGCCCACGCCGTCAATGTTGTTCGCCTGTCCCATCAGGGCAAGCAACCTTTTCACGCTCTTGTCACAGACCATACTTTTCCTCCTTGCTTTCTCCCTGGAGGCGTGGTAAACTATCCCCAGGGGCTTGTATGGGGTGGGGCCGGGTTTCCCCGGCCCCGTTGGCCTCACTTCTTGGGCCAGTTGGCTACCAGGGCTTCATACAGACTTGCGTAGGTCTTGCCCTTGTAACTCCATACCCCATTGTGGTACTTCATACTGCCCTCCTTTCTGCCGTCCGGGTGTCTCCAGCACCGGGGCGGCGCTTTTTGTCGTTCGGGTTTCCCCTCTCGACACTATCAGTATACTACATGATTAACTATCCATCAATAGGCAGAATAGACAAAGTTAATCATGTATCTTTGGCTATTTTATACATAGTTAATCATGTAATTATGTGCTATAATATGGGATGAAAGGAGGCGGGAACGTGGCCCCATCAGAGGCAAAGAAGCGTGCCAACAAAAAGTATCAGGCAAAAAACATTGCAAGTCTTGCGTGCCGGGTCAAGATAGAACAGGCGGAAAAGTTTAAGGCATACTGCGCGGACAAGGGCAAAACCTCAAACGCAGTTTTGCGGGAATATGTTCTTGATTGCATCGGCGAAAAAGAGGCCGGGGAGTAACTTCCCCGGCCCTTTTATTCATCGTCCAGCAGCTTATTGAGCATATCTGCAAGGGCTTTGTCCGGGGCCTCCGCGCCCATGATACAGGCGGCGATCCTGGGGACAGCGCACAGCCTCACGGCCTTGTCCGCCGTGTATGTGCGCGTGGAATTGTCAATCCATGCAAGCGTCACCTCTTGCGGGTGCTGTTTGGCGTACCGCGCCGCCTTGTCTGCCAGGGTCATAATACAGCCGCCTCCCTCAATCTTCGTATTGCAGTCTCTCTATCTCTTGGCACGCCCCAGGCCCCAGGGCAAAGCCTATCAGTTTCATCATATCGGCCATCTGCCGGTCAGAATATTTTTTACGATACCGCAGGAACCGGGCCAGATAGCGCCGGTATGTGGTCTGGTGCATATATCTGGGCCGATCTGGCACCCAACCGCAAAAATCGAACCCGTCCGGGCGCACCAGGGGCCAGCAGTAAAGGCGATTTTCTACCAGGGCCATACCCTTGTCGTAGTAGTACATGGAATCGCTCTTTGTTTCCTGCTGGCTCTTATAATTCACCCGGGCGCATTTGCGGCACAGGAGGGCCGCGCCCACCTGATACAGATACCGCACCCGCCGCCCACAGGACGGACAGAGGAAAAAGGTCTGATTGCCGCCGAACCCGTTTTCTTTGCGGGACAGTTCCAGGGTTTGGCTCCATCCGGTCTTGCTGTCCCACACCTCCAAATTCTCCCATTCTCCATCCGGCGCACATCCTGTATTATGGCAGCAGTCCAGCACCAGGGGAATACCCCCGTCCGCATAGCCGAACAGCGCCCCCCATCCGTCAATCTCCCCGGCCTCGAAGCTGTCCACCCTGGGGGTTCCCTCCACTGTTCCGTGGCTCTTATTCCACCCGCCGTTGTGATTCCACCAAGACATAACACAATTTACTCCATAAAGCAGGGGGCGCGTATTGCGCCCCCCCATTGGGTTAGCCCGCCGTTTCAAGCTTGGCTTGGTAATAAATGGCCTCAACCTTATTGCCCAAGACAAAGGCGTCGTAGCAGACACGCCCCTCCACCAGTGCCCCGGAAATGCCGGGCGGGTTCTCATGGATGGTGTAGTCCTCCAACTTCACCGGGGCCACGGTGGCGCAGGGATGGGCCACCAGGAAGCCAAAGCCCTTGGGCAGGCGGACAGCAGGGACTTTCAGCACATTCATCCCGTCCAGGATGCCGATGACACCCTTGATCCACAGGTCACTCCCCAC
>OFGA01001001.1_pt1 | contig 20913 bp, 18 predicted proteins | sample 1521471 | NCBI WGS metagenome assembly OFGA01 (sample SAMEA3504086, study PRJEB24116) | mouse gut metagenome | biome: mouse gut; feature: mouse-associated habitat; material: faeces | place: Denmark | collected 2011
AGGCGACGTAGGAGCCGCTCACAGTACTTGAGTGCTTGCACCGGGGTAGTTGATTAAGCACGGCGTCGTATCGACAGTCTGTGTAAGGATGCAAATGTGAAATATTCCTATGAGATGATTAGAGCGTCAAAAGGTCTTACCCCTTTTGGGTTATAAATAAATTTGTATGTACCTTGATAACCGAATATATTGTTGTAAAAGCAGGACTTTTCGCCGATTTTCTGGTATAATGGAACTACAAATCAATGGAGGTTTCGCCATGTCATTCGTCCTTAATGATGCCAGTATGCAGCAGATGTCATTCCTTGACTCCTATAATACCCTGACTGACAGAGAAAAGAAGTTTCTTGAAAAGTCCTGGGCAAAATACTTTGCGGAGCATATCTTTCCAAAGATAGACGAAAGACCCTATGCCGTCCTTTACAGTGGGAAAGACTCCCGGCCAAACACACCGGTAAACATCCAGATCGGAGCCCTGATCATTAAGGAATTCAAGGGATTGTCCGATGATGAGCTGCTGGAGGCCCTGATGTTCGACATCCGTTTTCAGTATGCCCTTCACACAACCTCTTTTCTGGAGCAGCCGATGAGCGACAGGACACTGGGACGTTTCCGTGAGCGGTGCAGCGCCTATGAAAAAGAAACCGGGATCGACCTGCTCCATGACACAATCGTGTCCCTTTCCGGAGAGATGGCCGAGATGATGAAGCTTGACCTTTCGCTCAAACGGATGGACAGCCTGATGGTGGCATCCAACATAAAGCGGATGGGCCGCCTGGAACTGCTGTATACCTGCGTGGCAAACCTTGTAAAAGAAGCGGCGGCACGTAAGGAGGGACTGCCGGAGGAGCTGAAACACTACGCGCAGGCAGATGACCGCAACCGTGTCATCTACCATAACCGCAGTGAGGAAACCTCCGAAAAGATTGCTGCCATCCTGAAGGATGCTGTCACCCTGAAAGAACTGTGCGGAAGCAGATATGATGAATCCAGCAGCTACCAGCTGCTTCTGCGCGTGCTGAAGGAGCAGACCGTACAAAATGAGGACGGCACCCTGCGCCTGCGCACAAAAGAAGACGGAGGGATGGATGCGGCCATACTCCAGAACCCGGCTGACCCGGATGCCACATACCGGGAGAAAGCCGGGAAACAGAACCGTGGATATGCGGCAAATGTGGTGGAAGCAGCAGGGGAAGCCGGAAGCATCGTCACGGATTACCAGTATGAGAAGAATACCTGCAGCGACAGCCAGTTCATGAAAGACTATCTGGAAAAGGAAGAGGCGCACCAGGAGCAGGCAACTGTCGTAGCTGACGGCGCATACTCAGGAAGGACCAATGAAGAGATGGCCTCAGAAAAGAACGTGCAGCTGGTGACAACAAACCTTACCGGCCGTGAGGCGGAAGATATCGCAACTGATTTTGAGTTTAATGAAGAAGGCACGAAGGTGGAAAAGTGTGCCGGGGGCTTTGAACCCAAAAGCTGCAGCCATAATTCCCAGACAGGCCAGTGCACGGCTTCCTTCCACCGCAGCCAGTGCGAACAATGCCCCCATAAAGACCAGTGCCGCCCTAAAACCTTCAAACGCACCTGCCGGAAAACAATATCAGCAAACACAAAACGGCGTGCCGAACAGCAGAGATACCGGGGGACGGAGGAATTCAGGGAGCTGTCCAACTTCCGGAACGGAGTAGAGGCCATCCCCTCCATACTGCGCAGGAAATACCATGTTGACCATATGCCGGTGCGCGGGCTGATCCGGAGCAGGCTGTTCTTTGGATGTAAAATCGGCGCTTTGAACTTCTCAAGGTTCTGCAAATATATGCAGGGCTGTAAAAGCCATGTTCCAAATACGGCAATAGCCTAAAAGAGCAGGGAGGCAGTTACTGTATAAAGACAAAATCAGCAGTATAAATCTGGCTTTTCCAGAAATGTTGCAAACATATATTCGGTTTTCAAGGTTCCTGACGCAAAAGGAACTTTTTATTTTACCCTTTTGTCGCTTCAATCATGAGATTTCGGAAAGCGGTTTTCAGTTTGTCTTCATTAGAAATATTCCAAAGGCGCTTTTCATAAATGACAGAACAGGGAGTAATGGCTCAGTAAATGTCGCTCTAAACAAGACGGAGCAAGCGGTATATAATCTGCTTGTAAAAAAACCTGACTATACAAGGGAAGAACTGGCGGAAGCCACTTCCAAAACGGTAAGGACAATCCAGCGCACCTTGGATTCTCTGCGAAAAAAAGGTTTAGTAGAGAGAATCGGAAGTGACAAATCCGGATATTGGGAGGTTAAGGAGCCTCCCACTGCATTTATAAATTGCTCATCTAACTGACGAGGGACATTTGTATGGACGACAGAGTAATCTTCCACATCGACGTGAACAGCGCGTTCCTCTCCTGGGAGGCGGTGCACCGCCTGCAGGATTTGGGGGAGGAGCTGGATCTGCGGACGATTCCGTCCGCGGTGGGCGGGGACATGTCCAAGCGGCACGGTGTCATACTGGCGAAATCCATCCCGGCGAAGAAATACAATGTGCGGACGGGAGAGCCCATTGTGGACGCGTTGCGGAAATGTCCAAATCTGACACTGGTGTCACCGAATCGGGAATTATACGCAAGGAATTCCGCGGCTTTCATGGAAATCCTGCGCAGATACTCGGATACGGTGGAGCAGTACAGCATCGATGAGGCCTTTGCGGATATGACCGGGACGGAGGGCCTGTTCGGAAGCCCCATAGAGGCGGCCCACCGGGTGAAGGACGAAATCAGGGACACCTTGGGCTTCACGGTGAACGTAGGAATCTCCAGCAACAAGCTGCTGGCGAAGATGGCCGGGGAGTTCGAGAAGCCGGACAAGGTGCATACCCTTTTCCCGGGTGAGATTCAGGAGAAGCTGTGGCCCCTTCCGGTGGGGGAGCTTTTCTCCGTGGGAGGGGCCTCGGAGCAGAAGCTGAAGCGCTTAGGGATAATGACCATAGGCGACCTGGCACAGGCAGACCTGGGGACGCTGCAGGCGACGCTGAAGAAGCACGGGGAAGCCATCTGGAATTATGCTAACGGCAGAGACTTCTCTCTGGTGGAGGCGGAGAGGGCGGACAATAAGGGATATGGCAATTCCGTCACCTTAAGCTATGACGTGACCCGGGCGGAAGAGGCGAAGCAGGTGCTGCTCTCCCTGGCGGAGACCGTGGGCAGGCGGCTTCGGCGGGACGGGGCGTGGATAGAGGTGGTCTCCGTGACGCTGCGTTTTTTCGACCTGACCCAGGCCTCCCACCAGTGCGTCCTGGAGCATGCCACCAACATCACGGACGAGATCTACCAGGCCGCCTGCAGGCTCTTCGACGAGTTCTGGGACAGGACTCCCATCCGCCTGATTGGGATCCAGACCGGAAAGGTGACCAGGGAGGGGGACAACAGGCAGCTGTCCCTGTTCGACGACACGGATTACGAGAAGCTGGAGCGGCTGGACAGGGCCATGGACAGCATCCGGGAGAAATTCGGCGCGGATGCCGTCAGGCGGGCTTCTTTCCTGCAAAAGGACAGGCCTGATATTTGAAAACCGAGGCCGGTGGCGATTTGACAGCCTGTAGCAGAACAGATAAGGATGCAGGACTTGGGAGTGATAAGCCTGCCTAGACAGACAATGAGAAAGCCGCACCATTGATTCCTCTATCCTCTGCCTTTTTCCCGAATCGGAAAGTAGGCCTCCGTCTCCCAGTCTTTATGACCATTTCCTGCTGTTCCTGCTTCAGCTTCTTTTTGGCGCCGCAGCGTATCCGCAAGCTCCCTGTTATCCGAAATGGTGAGGATGCTTCGGATTTTACCTGCCCGGCAGGCTGTTAAGTGATTTCCTGTTTTTTAGTGGCTGATTATTCGAATCTATAGACAGTTTACCTTCTGACCTAAGGGGAGAGTCAAGCCTTTTTTCGGTTATTGTTTGAAAAAACAGTGCTATTGATAATTTGGGAAATTTATGGCATACTATACAAGGAAATAGCAACGTAAACGTCGCAAATACGAGGTGGCTGAGATGATTAATCGAGATTCTAATTTATACTGCATAACGCTGAATACTGCCTAATGTAATCATGCGATTGAACCAGTCAGCGTTATGCAGTCTGGTTTCACGGCAAGTGAAATCGTTAAGCAGTATAAAGCGCATGATTCATAACATGTGGAACGGCGAAGTCAAGGTAATCACTGGCATCCGCCGCTGCGGAAAGTCGGTACTGCTGTTTGATTTGTTCTATGAGCACCTTCTCTCACAGGGAGTTCAGGAAGACCATATCCTAAAAATCCAATTGGATCAGAGACGTTACTATAAGTTCCGGAATCCCATCACGCTTTGCGAATATGTGGAGGCCCTTGTTGCGGAAAAGAAAGATGAGAAATTCTATCTCTTCATTGATGAGGTCCAGCTTAACATAAAAGTCATCGACAAAGAAAACGGCGGAATCACGGTTTCCATCTACGATATGCTGAATGAGCTCAAAGCATATAAGAATTTGGATGTGTATGTGACCGGCAGCAATTCGAAAGGGCTGTCAAAGGATATCGCGACAGAGTTCCGTGGCCGTGCTACCCAAATCCATGTATTCCCTCTGTGCTTTGAGGAGTTTTACTCCCATGCTGGCGGCGACCAGCGAAAGGCCTTGGATACCTATATGCTCTACGGCGGCATGCCGCGCCTGCTGGCATTAACGGATGAAAAGGATAAAAAAGACTATCTGTCCTCTCTGTACAGCGAATTGTATGTAAGGGATATCGCAGAGCGAGGCGGCATGGAACGTGAGGATATCCTGAATGATATCCTGGGTTTCCTGGCTTCACAGATTAGTTCACTGACGAACCCCACGAATATAGCCAATGCGCTGACCAGCATGAAGAACGAAAAGGTCAACTCCACACTGGTTTCCAACTATGTGCAGCACATCATCGATTCGTTCCTTGTTTCCATGGCAAAGCGCTATGATGTGAAAGGAAAGACCTATTTCAACTATCCTAACAAATACTACTACACAGATATCGGTCTCCGCAATGCCCGACTGAATTATCGCCAATACGATCCCGGCCACATGATGGAAAACATCCTCTACAACGATCTTCTGCGCCGGGGATATTCCGTTGATGTGGGTGTGGTGACCGACCGTACTGGCGGTGCGAATGTGCAGAGGGAAATTGACTTCGTTGTAAATGACGCAGATAAAAAAGTCTACATCCAGTCAGCCTTCCAGATGGATACTGATAAAAAAGAATCCTCTGAGCTTGCGTCTTTGATGCTCACAAAGGACTTTTTCAAAAAAATCGTTGTCCGCATGGATATTCCTCATAACTTCTATGATGACAAGGGGATTTTCCATTGCAATCTGATAGATTTGCTGCTTGGCCGTGTAGAATTGTTTTGACCAATAAGCCAGGCGGATGCCGTAGATACCATTTAGGAGTGGCCCTTCAAGGCTGCTCCGGGGCCAGGGCCGTGATCGCCATTCGGAGCAATGCCACTTAGTGAGAGGCAGGGAATGAGCCGCCTGCGGCAGGAATGAGACAGCCGCGGCGGCTCTGATAAAACATGTCTCCTGTCAAAGATGAATGTGCTGGTCCGCAAATGACAATAAGTCCAGATCATGAGTTGGAAAAGGCGGGACAGCCGTGTCTCCATTATCAGGCTGAAAAGAGGCAGCGCCAGTAAGGTCGGCATGAACAGCATGACGAACGCGGAAGGATACCGCCTGAATCCGCGGAAGCCCCACAGCGTCTTTATGGTAATGGGGTATTGGTTTCTCGCGAAGTAGTTGGCGAAAAGGCTGAAACTGGCCGCCAGATAACCGAAAATGACAAATATCGTCAGGAGGATGCTGGCAATATGATCCCTCTTAAGCCCTGCCACTCTCGCGGCCACGCCCTCCCACACGGAGCCGGCGAATACGAAACCGTCCATCCCGACTATTTCCGCGAGATAATCCGTAATGTCCATATCCTGCCCGTCACTGTACTGGAAATAAAGGCATCTGGAGGTTCTGGTGAAAGTGCTGGTGGGGTGGAGATTATCTGTATCGACCACCACTACCGGATCGAGGATTCTGTTGCCGTCACTTTGCCTGATGTCAGGCGAGAACGTAAAATACGACTGCCCTGTCTTGACAGGGATCATATGGATCTCCAGCTCTTCCTGTCTGTTCGGATTCCAGGAATCATTGGGAGCGGCGCTGTATATCCGGTCATATATCTCAAAACGGTAAAACATAAAATAATCCAAAAAGCGCTCATTCAGCGCATCGTGGATGGAAGACAGGGACTCAGGGACCAGCAGATTCAATACATTGTCGGCATATACCAATTCCTGCTCCACAGGCACGCCTTACTATAGCTCAATCTGCTCTAATATGCTTTTGCGCATATTTTTATAACAACGCATATATTCTATTTGAAGTTTTTCATCTGGAATTTCTATTTCAAATTCTTCTTCAATGTCAACTATCAGTTGTACAAAGGTCATTGAATCAAGCCCTAAATACTCTACCAAATCTAAATCATCCGATATATCTTGTATCTCTAACTTTATCTTGCAATTCCTATTAATAAGCTGTAAAAGTTTCTGATCCAGCAACATAGCATGCTCCTTCTCTGTTTTATATATCCAATATGAATTTATTTATTATTTCCATAATCCTATCTACAACAAATTCTTCAATTTCCTTGCCTATATCAGGACTCCATTTATTGGCATAAAAGAATACGCCATTTTCGGATAAGTACTCCGTTTTCCTATCTATTGGCGGCATGCTTCTCCAATCTATTCCCAATTTTGAAGGAATCATGTCCTGTACCAGATTCTGGCTGACATAATCGCTATCAATGTGTGCGAGCAGTGATAATTCCTCTGAACCAGCATGTGATTTGTGTTCATTTTCAAAAAATATGTTCTTCGTTAATGCAAACCATTCAATCCAGCAAATATCTTCCATTTCTATAACTTCTTTTAATGGCATGGCATTTCCGCCATGTCCATTGATAAAAACAATTTTTTTGACACCATGTCTCCTTAAATCATTTATTATTGTAGTAACCACGCTTTCATACAAGTCAAACCCAAAGCTTACCGTTCCTGGGAAATTACTATGTATCTCGCTAAAGCCAAATGGCAGACAGGGAAGACTAATAATGTCCATCATTTTAGATATTTTCTTTGCTATATGATTTGCCACAACGTAATCTGCTCCTAAATAGCCGGAAGGGCCATGTTGCTCAAAGGAACCTAAAGGCACAAGCACTATGGGCATCTTCATTATTTTCTCTGCAAATTCAACATATGTTAACATATCCATATTAATCCTTTTTGTGTGCTAAATATATTGTTCTTAGCTTCTTGCCGTTGACCTTTCCATTTTCATTGCAAGGTATATCGTCAATAAACATGACGTCATCTGGCGGAAAAACCCCGTGGGCTTTGCACCATAAAACAACCTTTCTCACATCTAGTTTTTTGGATGTCCTTATAAAGGCTATCGCAATTTGAGAATGCAGTATATTTTCTATACCTATAACCGATGCCTGTTCTACTCCATCCAATTTCATTAAAGCATCCTCAATCTCAGAGCAAGATATGTTGATTCCATCTCGCGCTATCGTTGCATCGATTCTATCTTGGATATAATAATAGTTGTCTATATCAAAATAGCCAATGTCTCCTGTATATAATTTACCCTTTCGCTTCACTCTTCTTGTTGCTTTTGCATCACCCAAATACCCTATCATGATTCCATTACCTGTTACCACCAATTCCCCAGGCCTTCCAGGAACGGTTACTAAATCATCGTTCTCATCCCTAAGCTCTAACTTGACTCCTTTAACAGGCTTCCCAATAGAGATTGTCTTTTCTGTAGGCATATCAATTGGTGTACATGTAACTAATGGTCCTGCTTCTGTGAGCCCATATAATTGAACGATAGGAATAGGTTCCAGTAGATTCCTTGCTTTTTTTAGCAATATTTCTGTGGAGCGCGCTCCACCAACGGCAATAATCCGCAAGGAACCAGGGACTGATACACTTTTATCAACAAACAAAAATAGGAGCGCAGGAATCGTACACCATACCGTAATTTGATGCTCAAACATTATCCTCAAAATTTTATGTACTGAGAACAATCCCCTATCAAGGTAAAGTTCTGCCCCTACCAATAATCCCGCTATAAGTTCAACAGTAAGTCCATACGAATGATAAAGTGGTTTTGTGATTAAAAGCTTATCCGTATCCTTATATTTCATGCAGTCAATTGTAGCCAGTGCATTTGAATATATATTCTTCCCTGTTAGGATTACTCCTTTTGAGGCATGCATAGTTCCCGATGTAAATAAAATAATTCGTATGTCTTTCTTCTCTTCAGCGATATGCGGATAATGCCCCAAAATCGTTTTGCCTTCTCCGAAATCCAATACCTGCACCTTGTTATCTTTACATATTTGAAGCATTTCGCTTTCCATATATAAAGGAGAAAAAATATATATTTCATCCAAGTATAATATAGCCGTTAACAGCTTTATGCAAAACTCAATAGAATTAGACATGCATAAGGCTATCCTGTTTATACAGTGGCTACGATACGCATTATATTGCTTTTCAATCTGCACTGCCACGTTTCCATAACTAATCTTATCGTGCTCAGTCACAAATGCAGTACATTCTCTTTTATCATATAGCACTTCTTCTAAGGCAGCTCTCAGACATAAAGCATTTATACCAGTCTGCTCGTGCCTTCCACGTTCCTTCATAGAATCCCTTCTTTTCCAATAGTTCATGATTCTTTGTGCATGATACTCACATCTTCGTTCCAGAATCGCCCTATCACTCCTCCAGGACCTTATACAGCCTATGGAACACCCCTTCCCTCTCCATCAGCTCATCGAAGCTTCCCCTCTCCACGATCCTCCCGCCGTCCATCACGATAATTTCGCTGTATTTCCGCATCAGCGTCCTGCTGTACCGGTGGGTGATGCTTACGATGGTCATGTCCTCATCCAGCAGCCGTTCCTCAATCTCATAGGCGGTGGCATTGTCCAGGCCGGAGGTGATCTCGTCCAGTAAGGTCATCGCCTTGTTCCGAAGGAACAGCCTGGCCAGGGCTATCCTCTGCAGCTCGCCGCCGGAAAAATTCTTCCCGTTCTCCTGGACCTCCTCCTCTATCCCCCTGGGGAGCCTGCGGACGGTGTCGTAGATGCCCGCTTTCTTCAGGGCCTCCACCACCTGCTCTTTGGTATAATCCTGGTACAGAGCCACATTGTTGAAGATCGTGTCGTTGAAGAGGTAGGTCTGCTGGTAGCATACCGGGCTTACATGCATGACGCTCTCCCTGTCGAGCCCCGAAAGCTCCCGCCCGTTGACCAGGATATGGCCTGTGTACGCCGGCCCGTATTCGGTGAGCAGCCTGATGATGCTGGACTTCCCGCTTCCGCTCCTGCCCACGATGGCGTACTTCCCACCCTTCTCGAAGGTCAGGTTCAGCCCCTCCAGGGAAAAGCCTTCGCCAATCCTCTGGCTGACCTGCTCCAGGCGAATTTCCCGGATGTCCTCCCCCAGTGCTTCCCTCCCCCGGCCCTCGCTCTCCAGCGCCAGCAGGGCCTCGAGCTCGGCCTTCACTTTCTCCATGGCCTTCAGCTGGATCATTCCGTTGGCGATGGACATGCACGGGGTCAGGACGAAGTTCATCATGTTGGTGATGGCCACCACCTCGCCCACGGTCATCCTGCCCGCCGTCACGAAGAACATGCAGCTTCCCAGGACCACCAGGAAGGCCCCGTTGTTCACGAAGGAGGCCAGGGCCTGGGCGCTGTACAGGGTCTGGGAGGAGGCCTCGTTCTTCCTGCAGACGAAGTCGCTGAGCTTCTCCTGCTTCCCCAGGATCTGCCTTATGGCATCGAAGGTTCGTATGACCTTGTGGCCGCCCAGGTCGTTCTTCACCCTGTCCAGATAAATCTCCAGGGCCTCCGTATATCCCTTCCTGGAGGAGGAGATTCTCTTCTTCAGCAGGTTAGGCACCGCGAACTGCAGGGCGCTCACCGCTGCTACGATGAGCAGGATGAGCGGCTCCACCCAAATAAGATAGGCGACGGCCACCACCATGAAGACGGCCTGCATAATCATTCCATAGATATTGTTCACGCCGTCGTCCAATATAATCTTTATGTCGGTGGTGAACTTGGAAAGGTAATATGCCAGGCCCTTTTCTTCGAACTGGTTCGCGGAGATATGGAACAGGTTGCCCATCAGGTCATTGCGCAGATCCTTCTCGATGCGCCGCGCCACGATGGTCTGGCTCTTCTTGCTGCCCCATTCAAAGAGGAATACCCCCAGGCTGAAGACCGCGGCCACAAGACACATCCCTATCAGCTCCTGGCGGTCAGAGGAATCAATCAAGAGCTGCATGATATATGATCGCAATGGAGCCATGACGCCCACAATCACCACCGGTATCAGGCTGAGCAGAAAACCGGTTCTGTTCCTTTTTAATATGCTTTTCAACATTGTTCTTCCTCCATTCGCCATGTTGTCAATCTTATATTTTATAAAAAAGTCTGACATACTAAACTATATTCTATATTTTAACAATAAATGCTCTTAAAAACACTATCAAAAACTACAGCGTTTCCTATATTAGCAAAACGTTCCGTTAATGCAAGCTTTGCAATTGGTAATTCTCAAAACCACTTTATGTGATAATCTGCCTACTTTTCTTATCCGCATATTTTTCTCCTTTCTCTTTAGTAATGCCAGACTTTTTCTCATACTATCTCATAGTCAACATATATTTTTAGTAGTTGTGGAATAAGGGCATCGAAATACTCCTTTTGGCAGTACTTTCTCTCATTGTTATAGCTTTTCAAAAATTGGCATCCTCCATTACACACAGGTAGATATTTACATTCTAAACATTCTTTGTCTGTGTTGACATACCTATCCTTGTTTCCACGATATATGCCTGAAGCACATTCTTTCATGGCCATATATCCGGTGCACTTTAGTTTTTTGCCATCAGTATCGACCAGGTATGAATTATGGTTTTTGTTCGGGCATATGCCCTCGCCATCAACAGATATCATATTGCTTAAAAAAAGACCATAATATTTTACTTTAGCTGCTGCCATCGCGACAATGTTAGCTCTTTTTTCCGGTGAAACATCAATATGTGGATGGACATATGATATTCCGATAACTATTTTGTCCTTTAGATTGTTGGATACGAAATCCTGGAACATCTTGTCCAAATGATTGATATTACTGTCATCGACCACAATATGTAAAAAAATCTCTATATCTTCTGGTAAATTAATCAAACATTCCAATACCCTGTCATATGTACTTTTTCCATCCTTTGCAATACGTCTACTATCATTATACGTTTTTTCGCCGTCCAACGTGACTTTTATACCACTCCAATTATATTTTGACCAGTTTTTAATGATGTCCGATGTTAATAATACACCATTGCTTACTAAGCTAAAAGTAAACCTGTCGCCGTATCTTGTCTGTAAATGGCAATTGATAAAATCTATTATTTTAGGATTTGTCATAGGTTCACCGCCATAATAACGTATCGCGACTTCAGCCTCTATATTCTTTTCCATATATTCATCAATTTCGCTTAAAACTGTACGCGCAGTTTCTGTTGACATCTTCTCGTTAGGCAGCTTGCCCTCGAAGCAGTAAATACACCTTAAATTACACGCATGGCTTGTAACCACTGTGACATCCAGCTTATTGTCCACAGCATATTTTTCGTCCATTATCCGCCTTAAAAATTTACGTTCTTCTTCCGCATCCCCCAATATCATCCTCATTTCTTTCATATCCAGCAAAATATCATCATCTATTTTTTCCAATTCCCCCAACTGCGCTTTATCTTCCAAAAAAACCAACCCCTTCGTGACAATATTGTATACCATTACGCCGCCATTGAACGGAAAATCTTCTACCAGTACATTATATTTTGATAAATACATTAAACACCCCTCCCTTTTTAAGGTCTAGTACAGAACGGTGATTTCACAGCTATCGATTTCGTATATGAATAGACAAGGCCTCTACACCAAACACCGCATCTATTACTACAGTCTTCGCACCCCATCTGTTCCAAAGATATCCCCCTCATTTTATTCATAACAGGTGAATCCCATATTTCTGCAATGGAGTTATCTAATATATTGCCACAATTAAAATCTTCAAAGCTTTTGAACAAGGGGCAAGGATACACATCTCCGTTCCTGTCTATAAATAATTCTGAGGTTCCAGCCTCACAGAGAACGGTACGCCTACTCATATATGAATCACAAAACTTCATGTATTCCGTCTGTATAGAAAAATATATATCCGGATGTTGTTTTTTGTAATTGAGCAACGCTTGTGTTACTTCATTGACGTACTTAATATATAGGGCTAAATCTTGTCTTTGTTTATTACGGCCAAGATTTATAAGCAAACCAAATCGGGCAGATGTTATCCCGCCTTTTTCAAGAAATGAAAACAGCTTAGATAAATCAATTTCTTTATTATCTATCACTATAGTGGCAATAATCGGTACATTTAGTTCTTTAGCTTTCCTATAATTGTTTACTGTTTTCATCAATTCTTCATTTTGTTCCCGCTCGTCATCCCATATTCCATTTAAGCTAATCTGAAATGCAAAATAAGGGCTTTTTAATATATCCAAATTCAGCCTATCCAGCAGGATGAGATTAGAAAGAAGCAGCACTGCTATTTTCTTTTCTATACAGTAATCAAGCATTTTATTGATATCCGGATGAAGCAGAGGCTCACCTCCTGTTAATATAACGGACAGCACGCCTGCTTCATCCAATTTATCAACTATATTTTTAAAGTCCTCAAGCGCCATGTCCTTAGCATAAGATCCATCATAGGCATAGCAATAGGGACAGTTTAAATTACATTTATCTGTAAGGCTGATATGCGCCAATAACGGTCTTTCAAAAACCTGAATCTTCATTGGTTCATCGCTTATATTGTCAAGCAGATTATATGTATAAATATACCGCCCAAATATTTTTTCAAGTCCTATATAGCCACCTATTTGTTTCTCGAAACGCCTTTTTAGCAACATTTTATCCCGTCCCAATCACCAAAGAAGATCATACAGATAAGTTCTTTTTTTGGAAAAACTATAAAGCTTACTATACATCTCCGGATTTTTTTCTTCTACATAGTCAATCAAATATATTATATTATTCAGCACATACTTTGTCAGCTTACAGATACATTCATCTGGCTCTGTGAATGCATGTTGGGATTTTAGTGATTGATATGCGCAATGTCCCCCACAAGCAGTTGATGCCCAACATTGTGCACACTTCTCAACACTGTCTATATTTAGCGCTGTATACTTTTTTACATTTGCATCTTCCCTGTTAAATGACAGTATCTCCTCACTATGTTGTCCGTTCAAGAAAGTACATGGATATAGCCTTCCATGCCTATCTATGCTTATTGTTGAGAACGCTCCTAAACAACGTTTTGCCCTTACCTTTCCCAACAACAATGATATCAGCATTTGCCCGATGAAGTCGCCATTATTTAATATGGACATTAAGTACTTTTCATCACCATCATCAATATTCTTTATAAAAAAATCAAACAATTCATCAAACAATCTATAGAAATGAGGTAAATTCACGTCTGTTACTCCCACCCCGTCTTTCATGCCTTTGATTACCCGGAATTGAATTGCCCTAAAGCCTATATCATAGAAATCAACAAGGGCAGAGGTGATGCTCGTTGTCTTTGCATTTATTACGGATATGGCCCAAATGTTCTTAGTTATTCTTGATTCCAGCTTTTCCTGGAATTTCATGTAATTATTTACGGACAATGCATAGTTATCAATATCATTCTTGCTTTTCCTCAATTTGTTATTATCCAAATGCCCATCTAAGCTGAAAACGATATTTGCATCATGCTCTGACATGACATCCAATACTTCCTGGTTGTAAATTGTCCCATTTGTAGCAACTGTTATCCTTACTTTTTTCTCTAAATCGATTTTATCGATTTCATGAAAAAGATTTATTATATTGTCGCAAAACAAGAAAGGCTCTCCCCCATCGGTTACCACTATCTTAATTTCCTTATACATGTCATATACTTGTCCGACTAGCCGGAGTATATAGGGCACGATATCTACATCCTCTTTTTCCCCTATGTCCTCCTTGTCCTTCAACAGACAATACATACAATCTAAATTGCAAGAATATCCAACGCCGCACATGATGCTTAAGCAAGAGGGGCATTCGATATCGTCCATGTGCGTTTCGTCGTTTGAGTAAAACAGTCTTTTTTCATCTAGCAATCCAATAATGTCTTCTTTATACGCAATATCGCTATCTAAAACTTCACTTTTGAACCTGCTCTTTTCCATATTTTCCGTATTTAAAAGAAAACTGTACATTTCTTGTCCAATTTCATAGATTTCAAGCCTCCTCCAATCATATAGATAATATTTGCCCCTATTGCTTAGTACAGTATAATTTGCTGTGTCTCCCATTGTTCCTTATCTCCTTTCGCTTCTTGTTAAACCCTCTTCTTTTCATCTGTATTTTCCAACGGTTAACGTTCTTTACAGCATAGCCACCACCGTCATGTAACTGCATTCATCATCCCGATGGCCCTCTGTCAAACTAAACAATGGATGGCATCAAACAGCTTATCTTCGTAAGCCATGACATTTTCTACTTGCTTGCCAATCCTTTCGGCAAACTCTCTTTTCTCTAATAGCCCCTTCCGCTGGACGAGCATCTTAAGGGCAAACCACTCTTCGCAGCATTTTTCAATCGGATGCTCTATCTTCCTTAAGCCATCATTTTCCGACAGATGCTTCTTTATGTATAGTCTTAGCAGCTCATGCCGCCCATATAGCAGATGCATCTCATATAGGTCGATATGGATTTCTCTGCCCTTTGCTTTTTCAACAGAATCTATGTATTCTTCAAAAGCCTTCCTTCCGGTAGCCGGCCTGTTCCAATAATTGTATTCTATATTTTTCAGCTTTGCCGGGAGGCCTTTGTCTACGAAATTCCCAGCATATTGGACCGTCATCAAATCACAATAAGCCTTTAACGCATCCCTTACATATTTTTTTCCAATCAGATGGATTGACTTGTTCGTGCCCAATCTTTTGTCGCGGCCTTCCACAAACACCAATGGGCTGTCTATCACATAGACATTATCCCTGTCGTATCCCACAATCATATTCGAATGCCCATTATGGCTGCCGATGATTTCTTCCTCATACCAATCATAATTCGGCAGCATGTCGAACATTGTCGTCATTGCGATCGGCAAATCTTTCCTGATATTTCTTTCAATCTCGTCTATACAGTCTTCCGAACCATCTGCCATGACTTTATCGAGCTTGAAATACTGGTTTACATCCTCCTCTATCCTACGCAGCCCGAACCTCTCCCCGTCTCCATAGAATTCCGGAGAGATATCCCCACAGAAGAAATCGACTATATCAATGCCTCTGTTCACTAAGACCACATATAGTATCTGATCCCAGCAGTCAATCAGATTTACGACCTCATCCGGTTCTCCATTGTCAGCGTAATGGTAGTTCCTTTTTGCGAATTCTTTTATCAAATAGCTTTCCTTAAGCACTTGCATCCATCTCCCCTTGATATTTGATGACTAGGTCTGCAATCTTCTCAATGGTATCGAACTTCGAGGGGTTGATGTCCTCATCCCTGAAACGGATATGGAAAACTTCCTCGATATCGAGTATTACTTTCATGAAGTTCAGCGATGTGACCCCGAGGCTTTTTATTTTGGAAGTCAGATTCAGCCCATCGGCATGGTGCGTGACCTCGTTTATGACTTCCATGATTCTCCTGGCTGCCGCTTCAAATTCCATTTTTATGAATTCCTCCTGAATTCCTCAAGCATTTTTTTGCGGTCTGCTTTGCCGTTCTCGCTGTACGCGAATCCATTTACACGGATGCATGCTTCCGGTATCCCATACGCTGGCAGTTGTCCCTCCAGATACGTCCAGAACCTTTCTTCCTCGAACTGGCCATCGGCAATCAGGAAGACAACGAGCCTCTTCCTGTCTGCCCTGCTGTCCACTGCCGCCAATGCGTCCACCACTCCATCGAACCTCCTGCTGACGCTTTCTATCTCCCCCAGCTCAATCCTATAGCCGTGCAGCTTTATCTGGTCATCCTTTCTCCCCAGACAGCTTATTCTTCCGGTTTTGTCCCGATACCCTATGTCGCCGCTCCTATAGAACCTCTTGCCTCTTAGGTAGAAGAACTTTTTCCCGTTCTCTTCTTCATTATCCCAGTATCCTTCCGCCAACTGCGCTCCAGCTATGCATATCTCGCCCTCTTCGAGGCTGCCCGTCTCCTGGCCGTCTTCCCCTATGATTGCTATCTCGCAGCCTTCCAGCTCCTTCCCAACATGGACGCGCCCCTGTCTTGTAATCTCTCCCCCACAGCACCATACTGTCGCTTCCGTAGGGCCATATAGATTGTATATGGCCCCCTTGAAGCCTCTTTTCACTGTTGCAAACAGATTCTCCGGAAAGCTTTCTGCGCCCACCATCAGCTTGCTGATTGATGCCAGGCTGTCCAATCCAGGGTCGATCATGGAAATCATGCCAAGGGCTGATGGGGTTATCTGCATATAATCGGGCCTATGCCCTAAAAGCATCCGCACTATCCTGCGCGGGTTTATGATGTCCAGCGGCTCTGCCATGATGATGTCCAATCCCCAGGACAGCGCCAATACCCCTTCCGGGACGAACATATCAAAGGAATATTCGGCCAGGCTCAGGATGCGCTTCCCTTCCTCCAGCTCCATCATCCTTCCGAAGCTTTCCTTGAAGCTTTGGAGGGCATCCCTGCTGATTGCCACGCCTTTCGGGGAGCCTGTCGTCCCGGATGTGAATATGATATATGCGATATCCTTTATGGCTGCGCCTTTCCCATGCCCCTCTTTTGCGAAGACAGCTAGGCTCCCGCACGCTCCCTGGCACGAATACCCTTGGAAGAGCTGTGGGCTTTCTTCACTGAAAGCCTTATCGGCGATAACGGTTGCTGGTGCAGTGCAGTCCAGGATGTTCCTAATCCTTTCTATGGGCCATGCCATGTTCATCGGGACATAGGCCTGATTGCACTCCAGGACTGCAATCGGGCAGATGATTTGCCATTCCGACCTTGGCACCAGCAGCCCTACTAGAGAAGAGCCTTTAGTCTTTAGGCTACGGATAATGGATTTCAAAGCATCAATCCTTTCTGTTACGTTTTCGTAGCTGTGGACCTGGCCTCTCCATATGATGTTTGTTCCTGGTTTGGGAGCTACTGTGAACTTGCTTCTTTCCATCACAGCACCTCTCCCAGCTTTGTATATAAATGGATGCTTCTCTCTTTATGGCGCTTTAGTATTTCTAAAATTCTCGGCAAAATCCTACTGTCGTATGTACAAAAGTATTTCAACATCAGGTAATGCCCTTTTCTCATCTCCTCATAGTTCAACAGAGCCATATCATCAATCTCCCTGCTGAAGCTTATGATATGTCTTTCCTTCAAATATTGAATCCTCATGTAATTGAGCTCGGACCATTCATGTAGCATGTACAGGGTTCTTCTATCGTAGCCTCGCCCTTCCCCCAATTGCCCTATGCTTTCTATTATTCGGTCATAGACTTTTATTCCATATACAAAGTCTTCCTTCCTTATCCCGTCAAATTCCAACGCCTTTTCAGGAATCAGGTCGTTTTTTCCTTCGATGAAGTCATCCAGCTGCATCTTGAAATGCTGGATGCTGAAGCTGAATTCCTTTTCCATGTCTGGGGAAAAAGTCTCTACCGTTGTTTTTACGACTCCTTTTTCTGCTGCGGAGAACGGTAAGTCCATAAAGCTGAACTTTTTTTCGGAATTATATCCGACTGTTTTATAGATTCCTCTTTTCTGGTCATATCCGTATATCATATTTATATGCTCAAGATGCCTTGGTTCTCGCATCTTTTCAGGCAGATAGAAATCATCGAACGAAAGATAGATATAATTGTTATGGTCTATCTCGTCTTGAAGATCCGCGTGCAGCCCTTCGCCCTCTTCGTCAAAAAAATTCAGATAGCAGCGGTGATTGTTCAGATAATGAATCCACGAGATGTCTGAATGATCCAATTGTGAGACATAACAGACATTCAAATCCTCTTCTTTCTTGCTGCATTCCAGGTTCAGAAAAAAATTGTATAAAAACAGCGCCCCATTGGGATGCTGCATAAAGGATATCATTGGATAGGCAATATGGAGGCGGCCTTTTAGAAGGGGTTCTGCGACATGCAATTCCTTCTTTATTTCACCACTCATTTCTAGTTCGCCTCCGTTAAATTGTCGTGCGGAATAAGGCGTTCGCCTAACTTCCGATGAGACTACTTTACCATATATCATTTTTCGGGACAAGGGACAGAGTTGTCAAAAAAACCGTCTTGATTTTTTGACAACTCTGTCCCTTGCAAAGATTCGCATTATAGTTTATATTTGAACTATCTTTAGATGTTACACTATACAAGGAGAATACATATGAAAAAGAAAACCTACTTCAAAAAAACAGCAACTACTATTATGCTTACCCTGCCTCTTCTGGCTGTGCTGGCAGGAAAGCAGCCGATTACAGAGCCTGTGCCCGATACAGCAGTTCTGGAAACTGCTGTAGATGGGGAAAGAGAGCCTGGGATACAGCCCTTAAATGACAAGGATAAAGGGGATGTTATAACTAATTAATAGTATGCTTTTTCTGATTTTGCAGCTTCCGCCGATAAAATTCCTCAAAATGTTTTTCTTTTCCTATTATACTGAATACAAGGCAATGTTTTAAATCCTCTTCTGGATTACACTGCCGCCGAACCGGAATGCCTTCTTTCTCGCGCTGTTCATTGTTCCACATCAAGTTATAGATTCCTCCATGAACTCCAAATGAACGGCGCTGATAAAGGCATTCTGTTATGATTTTCAGGCTGATTTCATCCGAACGGTCATATTGCCCCATATCTCCCACTTCACTTGCCACGGAGTCCATAACAAGTTCATACATGTTGATAAAGCAGAAAATGATATAATCTCTTTCGCATGCCTCATACTGTTCCGCTAACAGGGCAATAAGCCTCCCCTTTTCCTCATCCTCCCCTTTCGTCCAGTTGACCATACTGTGGATACAGTTGATTTCCTTATTTGTCAGATATTTTGCCCCAGGTTTTACGGCAATCTCGTAAGGCAGGGTGCAGGACAACGCCTCCTTGATTCGCTCCACACATTGCCTGGAGGTGATGGTTCCCTTATGGGCCTCATTGATGGCATGACAGATTATCCATTCCTGCCTGTTGGAGGGGATTTCCAGGGAGATGAGCTCCCGAAGCCGCTCCAGCAATAGGTCGGCCTGTTCGGTATCCCAGTTCCGGATGTGGTCTCTTAGCTCGGCCATCGATGCCAGCGCCTCCGGACTGCTGGTGGCCAGCTCTGCCTGACAGTATTCCGCCGACAGGTTCAGGCGTTCCATCAGCGCATTTAAGATACTATCCTGAATCTTTTTTCCGTCTTCTTCCAGACGGCGCAGCGTCCTTTCCGAACAGAGGATGCCGTTTTCGCAGAGCTCCGTTCTGGTGATTCCCAACATTTCCCTGCGGATCCTGACGATGTCGTTGATGCAGTAGACCTCCTTCTCCACATATAGCCAGCAGAAGTCTGTGGTTTCTCTGGGTACGCCGAACTCCATGTACACTGCCACCAAGGCTTCCATCCATTCCCCATACTCTGTCCTCCGCTCTTCCAGCTGCGTTGTCTTTTGCACCGCCCCGACAGCAAGCTGTCCGGCAGCCAGATCCTGCAGAAATGTCTGCAGCAGCCCCAGCAGCTCCCACAGATAGTACATCCGTCCGGCCTCCCGAAGCAGCTGCACCGCTTTCTCGCACTGTGCCATGGCCGCTGTTTTCTCCGCAAGCCCCCAGGCTCCCCGGGAAAGCCCTTCCCGACATAGATAGAATACTGCTTTGGGATATATTTTGGCCCGGCTGACTGCATCGAAGCGGGATTCCCCAATCAGGTTCAGAATCTCCTTGTAGCACGTTTCCCAGTCCGGGGGCTGTTCATAACGGAGCACCTCTAACAGCAGGTTCAGCTCCTGTACAGAGCAGATTTTCCGTGGGATGTCTATAACACCATGGGGATGCCCATACGGCGGGGGAGCCTGTTTGCCGACAGGTGTGGGGGAAGGAAAAGCTACGGTCTGTTCCAGGGCTTCCCGGAACAGCTTGCCGGGATGTTCCTTCTGTTCCCGGGCATCCGCCTCTTCCAGGGAAGCCCTGCCTGATAGAAGCTGTGCCTCCATGCTTAGGCAGAACTGCCGCTCCAGCCGTCTGTCCACATCTTTTTCCGCGCCTGCTTCGTAGTGCTGCCGATATTCCGCCAGGGACTCTTTGGCTTGTGCCGTATCTCCTCGGGATATCAGGTAAAGCAGCTGCTGTCTCCTTTTCCAGCGCGTGTAATCTTCGGCAAAGAGGAAATGTTCATAGGCATCCGGCGATATGCCTAAGCGATATAGGAGGCTGTCGCGCAATGCCTTTCCGGCGATACGCGTTCCAGCCTCGATTCGGGCCAGCTCGCTGGCGGAGCATAGCCCATCAGACAGCTGCTCCAAGGTGATTGCATGCTCCGTCCTGTGCTCCTTCAAAAATAAGCCGAACCGCTTTTCTGTGTTCTTATGCGCATCCATTCGTGCCTTCTCCCTTTTTGTGTTAAGCCGGAAAATATAAGTCACAGCCTGGGATCCCGATACCGGAACAGCACTCTTTTCAGCTCTCCGCGCTCCCCTCCTCCCGGGATGTCGGTGAGGCCGGTACGCCAGGGCACCGA
>OFGA01001002.1_pt1 | contig 20907 bp, 14 predicted proteins | sample 1521471 | NCBI WGS metagenome assembly OFGA01 (sample SAMEA3504086, study PRJEB24116) | mouse gut metagenome | biome: mouse gut; feature: mouse-associated habitat; material: faeces | place: Denmark | collected 2011
CTCCCGCAGCCACCTCCCCCCCCCTGCAATACCCAGCCCGCATCCCGCCATCACACCCGCACAGCCCTGCGCAGCGCAAACGAATAAATCACCTTCTCCTTCACCCGCATCCCCGCCGCCTTCTCCAGCGCCTCCGCATACAATTCCAGCTGCGTCCGGTACCGCTTTATCAGCTCCGCTTCTTCCTTCACAGCATCCGTCTTATAATCCAGTATTACCAGTTCCCCGTCCTCTGCCCAGTACACATCCACAATTCCCTGTATCAGCACAAGCTCCTCACTAGCTCCTTCGTAAACACGGGATGCCGGGATGCCCATCACAAACGGCTGTTCCTTATGCAGCTGGCCCTGCTGCTGTGCCTTTGCCATGCGCGCTGCAAGCGGGCTGTTTAAAAAGACTGCCAGCATATACGGGCTGACAAGCTCTTTCATTTCTTCTGTAATGCGCTGGTGCTTCAGCATGCCCTGCATCTGTATTTTGATATCAGCCATGCGGTCTGTGCTTTGTGCACTCTGTATAAAGTCCACTTCTTCGAGCACCTTATGCACAGCGCTTCCGCGCAGCGCCCCTTTGTTTTCCGAAATCTCCCCGTCCTGCAAAAACCTCGGCAGGATGGGTTCCTGTTCTGCCTGAAACCATGCTTCCTGCGGCAGCGCATCTTCCAGTGCCGCTTCCGTGCGGTGCTTTAATTCGGTTACGGATATTTTTGTTTTCAGGCCCGTATCGGACGCAAACGGGTACTGCCAGGAAAGCTTTTTATCCAGTTCTTCGTACAGGCTGTGGTCAGAATCCCGGTAAAGCTTCTGCACCTGCTTAAAATCCAGCCGGTTTACCGCATCCTCCACGGCTTCCTGTATCTGCAGGTCTTCCGGGCGGCGGATTTTTATTTCAAATAAATCCGGCCTTGCCTCTGCACAGGGATAAATCCAGTCCAGATAGCAGGATGCCCGGTATCTGGTAAAATAATCCATGGACTGTGGCATGTCCCCGCTTAATTCTTCTTTTACCGCGGCGGCCATAATCAGTTTTTCTTTCGCACGGGTCAGTGCAACGTATAAAACACGCAGTTCTTCCCCCTGATTTTCAATTCCGGTTTCATTTTCCAGGATTTTTTTGATAAACCCATGCTTTTTTATCCTCCTGTCTGCATCAATATAATCCAGGCCGATTCCGTATTCCGGGTGCAGAATCAGCCTGTTTCGGATATCCTGGCGGTTAAACTGCTTTCCCATGCCGCAGGCAAATACAACCGGAAATTCCAGCCCCTTGCTCTTGTGGATGCTCATAATGCGTACCACATCTTCATTTTCACTCGTCAGGTCTGCTTCCCCGAAGTCAACCTCGTATTTTTTCAGCTTTTCAATATAGCGGACAAAATGAAACAGCCCTTTATAGCTCGTTTTCTCATAAGCCGCAGCCTTTTCCAGCAGCATGTCCACATTGGCCCTTCGCTGCGCCCCGGCCGGCATCGCCTGGATATAGGAAGCATATCCGGTTTCTTTTAACACAATCTGGATTAATTTATGAATCGGCGTATACGAAGCCAGGCTGCGCAGCCTTCGGTACAGGGCTAAAAACCGTGCTGCCTTATGCTGCAGTGCGTGTTCTTTTTCCTGCTGCTTTTTCCCATGCTGCGGCATTTCATCCTGCTGCGTATTTCCACTATGCTGTGCAGCTGCGCCATCCTGCGGCTGTCCGCCGTTTCCTGCATCACCATACTGCGCATATTCTTCAAGCGCATAATAATAAAAATGCTCGCGGCTGGCTGTCCGGATTTGCGCAAGCTCCTGTCCGCCAAGCCCGCCTATCGGGGATGCCAGCACGGCTGCAAGCGGAATATCCTGCAGCGGATTGTCCAGAATGGAAAGCATGCTTAAAATCGTCTGGATTTCGACCGTGCCAAAATATCCGGTACGGGACGCTGTATGCGCCGGAATGCCTGACTCTGCCAGGACTTTTGAAAACGTATCGGCCCAGCCCGTCACGCTGCGCAAAAGAATGACAATGTCCCGGTAACGCACCGGGCGCAGCCTGCCGCTCCCTTTATCCGTTACCAGCTGTGTTTCCATCAGTTCCCGGATGCGTGCCGATACCATGCGTGCTTCCAGCTCCTGCCATCCATCCATGCCAGCCCCCGCAAGTTCATCCGCCGATGCCCGGGCAATCAAAAGCTCACTCTGGAACATGCTGTCCGAACGCGTTCCTTCTGCTCCTGCCCCATCCGTTTTGGTTTCTTCCTGCGGGTAAACAGCCCCTGCATACAGCGCCGCCTGGTCATCGTATTCCACATTTCCCAGATCCTCATGCATAATCTGGTAAAAAATCCAGTTGATGCTGTCTACCGCTTCTTTACGGCTGCGGAAATTTTTATGCAGGTCAATTTTCTGGCAGCTGCTTTCACAAGAAGTATAGGTTTTGTATTTTTCAATAAAAAGCTCAGGCCTTGCAAGCCGGAAACGGTAAATGCTCTGCTTGACATCCCCGACCATAAAGATATTGTTCTGCCCGGACTGCTCACGTGAGACTGCTTTTAATATCGTCTCCTGCACATAATTGCTGTCCTGGTACTCGTCAATCATGATTTCTTCAAACATTTCGCGCAGCTCCGCAGCAGCCGCTGTCGTCTCTTTTGTCTGTTCATCCACAAGAATCCTGAGTGCAAAATGTTCGATATCTGAAAAATCCAGCAGGTTTCGTTCTTCCTTGCCCTTCTGGTATGCCCTGGTAAAAGCCGCCGCCAGCTGCACGAGGGCTTCCACGTCAGGCCGGATTCTGGAAATATCGGAAAGCATCCGGCTGCTGTCCTGATAAAAATACGCGCCCTGGATTTTTCCAAGCGTATCTTTCAGCGTCTTACGCAGCTTTTTTACCTGCTCCTGCTTTTCCACGCTGCCGTCGTATTTGCGGTTCACGCCCAGCTTTGTAAACGACAGGGACGAAAGCTGCATGCTGTATTCCTCGTAGCTGCCGCAGCCGCACAGCCGTTCTAACAGGGAAATATCGTCCTGCACGGCGGCCAGGTACATCCCCGGGCCATCAGAATCCTGGCAGAGTACGGCGGCATGTTCCATCTGCTTTTTCAAATCCTGCACCACATAGCCCAGATAACACAAAAACCCCTTCATCCACGGCTGCTCCTGCAGCTGCTGCGTGCTCTGGACTGCGTAATGGGACGGCAATGACGCCAGCCATTCCATCGGCCACGGATAGCTCTGGGAAAAATCATGCAGCCGCAGCATAAAGTCTTCCAGCGCAGCATCGCTTTTTGCCGTGGAATAACGGTCTGCCAGCTTTAAAAAGCCCTCTGCTTTTTCCTCATACTGCTGCTCCATGACCTGTGCTGCGACATCCGCTTTGAGCAGCTGCAATTCTCCCGGGTCTGCTATCCGAAACGACGGCTCCAGCCCGATTGTCTGGAAATAATTGCGCACGACATACAGGCAGAAGCTGTCAATCGTCGTAATCTGTGCATTATGTACCAGGGCAGCCTGGCGGTGCAGCCTGGCATTGTCCGGTTCTTCTTCCATGCGCTTTTCAATTGCCTCGCTGACACGCTCGCGCATTTCCGCAGCAGCCGCTTTTGTAAATGTCACAATCAGCATCCGGTCAATGTCCACCGGATGCCGGTTATCCAGCACTTTGCGCACAATGCGCTCGACCAGTACCGCTGTTTTCCCGGAACCAGCCGCAGCCGATACCAGAAGGTTCCGGTCTCTCAATTCAATAACCTGTTTTTGTTCTTCTGTCCAAGTTACGTTCACAAGCCTTCCCACCTGTCTTTCTGTTCTGATTTCCCAATCCTGCATCCGCTCCGTATCATTTCAAAGCCCTTCCGCCATCTGAATACGCATGCGATTACTCCCTATCCTGTGAAGCATCCGCACCGCTGTCTTCTTCCATTTTCTGAATCACATCTGCTGCCTGGTCAAATTTAGGCAGCCTGCGGTATGCATAGCCGCTGATTTTCTCATCAAAGCCGCACACGCTCTGATACGGGCAGTACCCGCAGGGCGTATTTCCATCCAGCTCATATGGATTTACCGCAATCTCCCCCTGCATCATGCGCGTGCCCAGCTGCGCTATCTTCCGGCTGACATAATCGGAAATCACACGGAACTGTTCTTCTGAAGCTGCCCTGGAATTTTTACGCAGTGACCCGTCCTTATTTTCCGTCACAGGCAGGATTTTGGATGAAGACTGCATCTGGCTGTCCATGGCCCGGTAAACCTGCGGGTCTGCATTGACATATCCGTCCAGCCTGAGCTTTGCAAAAATCTGCTCGCGGATTTCTTCTTCGGATTCTTCTTCGTCAGATTCCAAAAGAGGGTCATCGATATGGTAATAAAAAATCCCCGCTGGCTTAACTGCTTTCTTTGGATATTTGCGGCGCACAAGCTCCATTGCTGCGTTTAAGTATACGACCAGCTGAAGCTGCAGGCCATGGTAAAGCGAAACCAGCTGGAAGCTCGTATTGCCGGATTTATAATCAATGACCTTTACATAGACCTCCCGTTCCCGTTCCCAGATATCCATCCGGTCAATCCGGCCCTTTAAGCGCATCTTTTCTTCTTCGCCCAGCTTAAAGTTCACCGCATCCAGCTCACTCACATACTGGAACGACACTTCATAATTTTCCGGCACAAACAGGCCGCTTTGAATCTGCCGCCCAAGCACTTCCACCGTCCGGTTTAATACTTTTTCCATGCGCCGTACAAGATACAGGCTGCGCGCTCCTTCTGCAAGGGCGGTATTGCGGCAGCCTGCAATCGCAAGCTCGATGGCTTCTTTTGCAAACTGCTGCTGATGCTCCCTGGAAATATGAAACCAGTCGTCCCCGGCCTTTGCCATGCAGGCTGCATACTGTTCCAGCGCATGGTGCAGGATATTTCCAAAGTCCGCCGGTTCAAATTCATTCACCTGGCGCTTTGACAGCTGCAGGCCGTACTGCAGGAAATGTGCAAATGCACACCCGGCAAAGCGTTCCAGCCTGGTGACCGAATTTTCCAGAATGCTTCCATACAGCTGGCGGCATATCTGCGCGCCAAGCCGGGAATCCCGGTGCACGTAAAAGGCTGCCCTGATATATTCCGAAACCCTGCCTGCCCATGCTTCCTGCTGCATATACCAGGCATAGAGCGCCTTCCACTGCGCATCTGCCTGGGCTTCCTTTGCTTTTGCAAGCCCGGATAAAAAATACTGCATGCTGCTTTCCGGCGTCACGGCAGCATCATCCCGTGGCTGGCTGGCCTGCAAATCCGGGAACAGCTTCAGCAGCGTGCCGATTAAGTAAGACCTGCGCCTTGTCTGTCCGTCCTGCCCGGTCTGGGAACAGGTCAGGTACAGCCTGTCCGACGGCTTTGTCAGGTTTAAATACAGGTAAAATTTCTGGATAAATGCCCTTTCCCGCGCCGTCGGTGCAAGCACCAGGTCAAAGCCGGCCAGTTTTTCACGCTCGTATTCCGACAAAATTCCGCTTCCGGCTTCATTTTTCGGAATAATGCCGTCATTGACGCCGACAAAAAATAGCACTTTGATATGCTCCAGCCTGGTACGCTCAATATCCCCAAACAAAACCCGGTCATAACCGGGCGGGATAATGCCGACCCTGGCTGCTTCAAACCCGGATTCCAGAATCTGCGCAAATTCCTGCACCGGCACGCAGGCATCGCCCAGAAGCTCCGCCATTTTGTCAAACAGTTCTATGACAATGCCGTAAATCTGTTCATTTTCCTTTGCCTCTGCCAGCATTCCCTGCGACTCAAACTGCGCCTTCTGCTGTTCTATCTGCTCCTGCAGGTGCAGCCGCACAAGCAGCTCATACAAAGCCGCTGTCATTTCGCGCACCGACGCGTTTTTTTCATGAAATACCTCATGCATCGGCAGGAAACAGGCCGCAAACGCTTCACGCGCTTCGTTTAACTGTTCCAGCTCCGCTTCTTCCAGCCAGTCTGCCGGCCGCACCCAGCTGTTTTGAAAACGCTTCCAGCCATGGATGCCAAACGCAAGCAGGTAATTTTCCATCAAATCCACCGTATCAGGCTCCATGCCGCTCAGGCCGCTTTTGAAAAACCGCATGACGCTTTCATACGAATAGCCGCCCGTTTCCATTTCCAGCACGGCCCGCACAAGCTCAATGACCGGATGGAACAGGATATTTTTCTTCTGGTCAATAAAAAGCGGGATTTCAAACTGCTCAAAAATTTCTTCCGCATAATTCGCATAGGACGGCACATCCCCTGTTACAACGGCCATGTCGATATAGCGGTAATGCTCCTGCGATACCAGCCGGCGGATTTCGCCTGCCACATAGCGCAGCTCATTTTTGGGCTGGAACAGGCTGCATACCCGGATTTCTTCCTGCTGCCCGCGGTATTTCTGCGGACGCCTTCGAAACAGGTTCTGTTCCAGATGAAAAATAGCCGGCGCATTCCGGTACCGCTTTTCCCGGCCGTTTCCCAGCATCACCGGCGCAAGCACTTCCACGCCCTGGCGCATGGCCGTTTCCTGCAGCGACTGCATCGTCTTGCGGCTTAAATAAAACAAATCCTGAATGTCCGGCTTTCCGTACAAAGGCTCCCTGTCATCTATCGTTACCGCAGCCTGCACGCTCTCTGCAAGCACAAGCAGTTCTTCCAGGAATTCATTCTGCACAGGCGTAAATCCGGTATAGCCGTCCAGCACCGCAACACAGCCCTTTAGCATCTCAGACTGCGGTGCCGCCTTTGCAAGCAGCGTCACGATTTCATCCGAGGTCACATACGTGCCTTCCAGAAATTCCTGAAAGCCGCGGTACAGCGTTAAAATATCCCCCAGCTTATACCAGAGCGCATTTTTCTGTCCGAGCCCGTCCCGCACCTGCTCCAAATCCCCGGCCGCGACATGATACTGTGTCAGTTCCGAAAGCAGCGATTTGATTTCGCTGATATACCCGGTCTTGCGGATGCTGCCGCCAAGCAGCTGCAGGTTTTCTTCCTTTTTCAGGGCGACATTGCGCAGCACAAGGTTCTTCCCGGTTTCTTCCAGTACCGCGATATCCATCATGCCAAGGTCGTCAAATACACGGTATGCAAGCCGCTCAAAGCTGAGGACATCAATATTTAAAATCGAATGCGCGGGATGCCTGTCGATAAATTCTTTCTGTGTCTGCATTGTAAACTGCTCCGGGACCAGAAACAGAAAATTTTTCTGCGGATGCTCCAGTGCCTGTTCAATAACGTGGCTGTAAAGCCATGCGGACTTGCCGCTTCCGGAATTTCCGGTAATAAACTGTAATGACATGAATCATTCTCCTTTTGTGTCAGTAACAGCAGGATTCGCAGCCCTTTATGCAGACCCGGCCAGTATATGCAGCCGTCCGGCGGAATCCTCAATTCTAAGATTTCGTACAATGCTTTCACCATCCGGGACAGTAATATTCAGCTTGTGATTTTTATCATCAATTTCATATATCAGCCCGCAAAACATCGTAGCACTTAATATCAGCTGGAACGGAACATCCCGTAAATCCTTGCATGCTATCATATATATATCTGGAAATATTAATTCACCGACTACAACATTTTGAAGTCTGTACAGGCTGCCCTTAGCTTCTCCCCCAAAGCCTCCAAAAGAAATATCTTTTTTTACAAGCTTTCCTCCAATCAGGCTGAGAATATCTTCTTCATCCGTCCATATCGGAAAAACTGCTCCTGTATCTAACAAAGCCTCAAAATTATGCCATGATTTTAATTCTGCAATCGGCCTTTGATATTTTTTATTTATATTTAGTGTAAACTGCTTCATCCAAAATACCCCGCTGCACCCAATTGAAAAATATGCTCGGGTGTTGTATATCTGCCTAAGATTTTTCCATTCGTCTGTATCTGCATCCGCGTCAGCTCGCTTTTTGACTTATCTGTATATTTTACAACCGCAGATTTTATCGTAGCATCATTATCCGGCTCATACTCCGTTTCCACAAGCCCTACCCACTGGTCCGGGTACTTTTTTTGAATTTCTTCCCAGCTCATCCGTTCATTCATTTCATCACCCTCCTGATACATTTTCTGCCCTGGCATTCTGCTGTCTGGTTAGGGCCATTATAACGGTATCTGCGGTGCCTTTCAAGGTAATATTTCGCAAATGTTTCGCATCAAACAGAAATGATGCAAAAAAGCTGCCGCTTTCTTCCTGCGGCAGCTCTTTTTATGCGCTTTTTATGACGAATTTCCCTGCCAGCTGCATATCCAGGCGGCATTATTCCTCATTCAGCTTTCCAAGCCGGATAGCCTGGTCGGCTGCGATGCAGGCGTCAATAATTTCCTGGATATCCCCGTTCATGATTTTATCCAGCTTATACAGCGTCAGGTTAATCCGGTGGTCGGTTACGCGTCCCTGCGGGAAATTATAGGTGCGGATTTTCTCCGAGCGGTCGCCTGTTCCAATCTGGCTGCGGCGCGCCTGGGATTCTGCATCCTGCTGTTTCTGGAGCTCTAAGTCATACAGCTTTGCACGCAGCAGCGCAAACGCTTTTTCTTTATTCTGAAGCTGCGATTTCTCTGTCTGGCTGTATATAACAATTCCCGTCGGATAATGGGTCAGGCGCACGGCCGAATCGGTCGTATTGACACACTGCCCGCCGTTGCCGGATGCACGCATGACATCGATGCGGATATCCTTTTCATCAATCTGCACGTCGACTTCTTCTGCTTCCGGCATAACCGCCACGGTAATCGTAGACGTATGGATGCGCCCCTGGGATTCCGTTTCCGGCACGCGCTGCACGCGGTGGACGCCTGATTCGAATTTCAGCCTGGAATACGCACCCTGCCCGGTTACCATAAAATTGACGGACTTCATGCCGCCGATGCCGATTTCTTCCATTTCCAGCGTTTCGATTTTCCAGCGGCAGCTTTCCGCGTAATGGACATACATGCGGTAAATTTCCGCCGCAAACAGTGCCGCTTCGTCTCCGCCCGCGCCTGCACGGATTTCCACAATCACATTTTTCTCGTCATTCGGGTCTTTTGGAAGCAGCAGTATTTTCAGCCTGTTTTCCAGTTCCGTTACTTTTGCTTTTGATTCATTTAATTCTTCCTTGGCCAGCTCGCGCAGCTCGTCGTCTGATTCTTCGTCCAGCATCACAAGGCTGTCCTCGATACTCTGCTTTGCCTTTTTATATTCCCCGTAGGTCTCCACAATGGGTGCAAGGCTGCTCTGTTCCTTCATCAGGCTGCGGAAGCGTCCCGCATCATTGGCCACATCCGGCTCACTGAGCTGGTTCATTACTTCCTCATAATGGAGCAGCAAATCCTCTAACTTATCAAACATGTTCTTCCTCCAAACTCATGCTGCAAAAAGCATTGTTAAGGCACGCCTAAATACGCCCCTTTACTACCCTTTCATGGCGTGCCAGGTCTTTAATGACAGACACTTCCCGGTAACCGGCTGCGCACATCATATTTGTCACGGCCGGGCCCTGGTCATACCCGATTTCCAGGTACAAATAGCCGTCCTTATTCAGATAGTCTCCGCTCTTTGCAACAATCTGGCGGTAAAAGTCCAGACCGTCTTCCCCGCCGTCCAGGGCGCCTGCCGGTTCAAAGTCCCGCACTTCCGGCATCAGGTTTAACATATCCGCCTGTGCGATATAAGGCGGATTTGATACAATCAGGTCATAACGGCCGGTAATATTTTCATACAGATTGCTCCGTACCCATTCGATATCTGCTTCATGCAGCTTCCCATTTTCTTTTGCAACCAAAAGTGCCTGCTTGGAGATATCGCTTCCTGTGGCCGTCATGCCAGGGGCATTTTTCATAATGCTGATTACAATGCAGCCAGAACCGGTGCCAAGGTCTAACACCTTCATGCCCGGCTGGCATATTTTCAGTGCTTCTTCCACCAGTGTTTCCGTGTCCTGCCGCGGAATCAGCACATTCGAATTTACTTTAAAATTTAATCCCATAAATTCCTGCTCGCCTGTAATGTACTGCAGCGGAATCCGCTCTGCGCGCTTTTTTACGGCAATCTCATACTCTGACTGCTGCTCAAGCGTCAGTGCTTCTTCCATATGGGAATAATAAAAGGTACGGTTGATTCTGCACACGGTTTCCAAGAGCAGCCACGCATCCAGCTTTGCTTCCGCAACGCCTGCCTGGGCCAGTACTGTGCTTCCCCACTCCGTCGCCTCGCGATATATCATGCAATCCCTCCTTTGCCGGGGCAAATGCAGGAATTTTTCCTGTCATGATTCCCAATGTTCCTTTCTGTATGCTTTCCAGTCAAACACCGCTTCCACGGACGCAATCCCGACTTCAATCATGGCATCATCCGGTTCCCTTGTCGTCAGCTTCTGCAGGGCAAGGCCCGGCCTGCTGAAAAAGCTGGCAAGCGCGTTATCGCTCCTTCCTGCCAGGCGGATGCATTCATAGGCACATCCTGCAATGACCGGCACGAGCACCAGCCTGATTACAATCCGCATCAGGCCTGAGCTGGTACGGATAAACAGAAAGAAAATAATACTGATGCAGACCACCAGAAACAAAAAACTCGTCCCGCAGCGCCTGTGCAGCCTGGAGCTTTTCCTGACATTTTCCACATTCAGTTCCAGTCCATGTTCAATGCAGTTGATGCATTTATGCTCTGCCCCATGATACATAAACACTCTCTGGATATCTTCCATGCGCGAAATCAGAAGAATGTATGTAAAAAAAACCGCCATGCGAAGGCATCCTTCCAAAACAGCCCGCACAGCCTGGGACGGAATCCATCTTTCCAGCAAGGCAGAGATGGCATACGGAATCAGCATAAAAATCACGACAGCCGCCGCAATGGAAGCTGCCATCATCATCCAGATAAACGCTTTCTCCTTCGCATCCGGCTCCCGCAGGCCGGCGCTTTCCCGGCTGCTGCCTTCCGCTTCTTTTTCTTCTTCCTCAAAAAAAGATGCCGAATACATCAGCGATTTCATCCCAAGCACCATGGAATCCCCAAAATTCAGGACACCCCTGACAAACGGAACCTTTTTGAATGCTCCGTCCAGAATGCCCCTGTATTCCTTTGTATCTACAGCAATGCTCCCGTCAGGCGTGCGCACGGCAACTGCATACCGCGTGCCGTTTTTCATCATAACGCCTTCCATCACTGCCTGTCCGCCAATTCCAGAATATTTCATGCAGCACCCTCAAATCAGAAAAACTTTTGCATTCTGTGATATAGTAACAAAAAGGCTGAGATTCCATAACCTCAGCCCTGCCTGCCTCATTGTGTGTTCTATTTCATGCCATATTTCTTATTGAACTGCTCAATACGCCCGCGTGCCTGGCTTGCCTTCTGCTGGCCAGTGTAGAACGGATGACATTTGGAACAAATTTCAACGTGAAGCTCTTTTTTTGTTGAACCTGTCACGAATGTGTTTCCACAGTTACATGTAACAGCTGCCTGAAAGTATTCCGGCTGAATGTCAGTTTTCATTATTTTCACCTCGCATGCATCTAAATCATAATTGCGTAATCTCACTCAAAAATTAACAGCGATATTATAGTAGCATATTCATATTTTATATGCAAGGGTTTTTGTGTATTTTATTCTATTTTATTCTATTAATTTAAACCCTGCGTTTCTTAATGACCTGGATGAAGTCCCGGTTATTTCCTGTGCGCGCAAACATGTTCAGGATATTTTCAACCGCTTCATCCGTTTTCATCCCGTTAATGCCCTTGCGCATAATATCCACGGCTTCCCGTTCTTCCCGGTCTAACAGGAGGTCTTCCCTTCGCGTGCCGGATTTGACGATATCGATAGCCGGAAATACCCTCTTTTCGGACAGCTTGCGGTCAAGCACGAGCTCCATATTTCCAGTTCCTTTAAATTCCTCATAAATCACATCATCCATCTTGCTGCCGGTATCTACCAGTGCCGATGCCAGCACGGTCAGGCTTCCGCCCTCGCGCATATTTCTGGCTGCACCAAAAAAGCGCTTCGGCATATGCAGCGCAGCCGGGTCAAGACCGCCGGACAGCGTGCGCCCGCTTGGCGGAACGGTCAGGTTATAAGCCCTTGCCAGGCGCGTGATGCTGTCCAGCAGGATAAGTACGTCGTGTTTATGCTCAACCAGGCGCTTTGCCCGCTCAATGACCATTTCCGATACCCGCTTATGGTGCTCCGGCAGCTCGTCAAAGGTCGAATATATGACTTCGACATTTTCGCCCTCAATGGCTTCCTTGATGTCCGTCACTTCTTCCGGGCGTTCATCGATTAACAGAATAATCAGGTGGATTTCCGGGTTGTTAACCTTGACCGCCTGCGCAATCTGTTTTAACAGCGTCGTCTTGCCTGCCTTCGGCGGAGACACAATCATGCCCCTCTGCCCCTTGCCGATTGGCGATACGAGGTCTACAATCCGCATCGAGGTCGTGGTACGGTTTGTTTCCAGGCGCAGCCTTTCATTTGGAAAGATTGGCGTTAAGTCTTCAAAATTCCTTCTCTGGGCAACGACAGACGGATGATAGCCGTTTATTGTTGTAATGTAAAGTAATGCGCTGAATTTTTCCCCTTGTGTCTTGATTCTTGTATTGCCGCGTACAATATCCCCGGTTTTGAGGCCGAAACGGCGTATCTGGGAAGGCGATACATACACGTCGTGCTCGCCTGGCAGGTAGTTCTCGCACCGGATAAATCCGTACCCGTCGGGCATGACTTCCAAAATCCCGTCTGCCGTCACGCCGCTGTCCAGCTCAGAATTGATATCGTCCCGTCCTTCCCCGTCCGGCCTGCGTGGGCGCATTTCACGCGCCTGATTCTGGTTCTGATGGGAATCCTGCTTATCTGAGCGGTTTTCCATCCGGCTGTCCGTCCTGTCCGAGCGGTTTTCCGGCCGGCTGTCTGCACGCTCTGCCCTGTTTTCTGTCCGGTCTGCCCTTGCGGCAGCTCCCTGGCCGGAAGGCTCTGTTTTTGCCGTTTCCTGCTGCGGTTGTGTTTTCGTACCCTGCTCCTGCCCGTCCTGGCTGGTTTGTTCATTCTGTCCCTTAAGTTTTTCATCCTCGGCTACCATCCGGTCAATCAGGTCTGCTTTCTTCAGTCCGGTCACGCCTTTGAGCTCACGCGCTTTCGCAAGCTCTCTGAGCACTGCCAAAGATAATGTTTCATATTTTTCCCTCATTCAAATTCTCCTATTCTAATATTCGTAATACTGGGATTCAATAATCCGAATGTCATAAAATCGCTGAAGTCTGTTTGAACAAACTGTGAATTTAATCTGACTATAGATATTCTAAATATATTCTAATACTTTCTAATGACCGCAGCTATGCAGCCTGTCCGAACTATTTACCATTATATAACAGTCCAGGCAGGCTGGCCTGTTCTATGCAAAAATCCATTTAAAATTCGCTTCGCGAATGGGATTTTTGCACTCCTGAATCACTTTCTTACGGTCTTTGCAGGAAATGCCCTGCAAAAACCTGTCCGAACTATTTACCATTATACACCATTCTTTTTAAAATAGAAAGACCTTTTTGTTGATTTTTAAAAATCACAATGCTATGATATTACTGGCCACAAAGTGAACAGTAACGCGCCTGCCCGCTATATAAATACTTGCCTGGAACAGGCAGAATGGAGTTAATTATGGACTTAAAAGAAAAATCTATCCAGATGCACCGGGAATGGAACGGAAAATTAGAAACAGTATCAAAATCACCCGTTCAGACACGGGAAGACCTCGCCATCGCCTATACACCCGGTGTCGCAGAGCCCTGCCGGCTGATTGCAAAAGATAAATCCCTTGCTTATACATACACGATAAAATCCAATACCGTCGCTGTCGTTTCGGACGGAAGCGCCGTGCTCGGCCTTGGAAATATCGGGCCGTATGCGGCAATGCCGGTTATGGAAGGCAAATGCGTGCTGTTTAAGGAATTCGGCGGCATCAATGCCGTTCCTATCTGTCTGGACACACAGGACACCGAAGAAATCATCCAGGCCGTGAAAAACATCGCACCGGGCTTTGGCGGCATTAACCTCGAGGACATCTGCGCGCCGCGCTGTTTTGAAATCGAATCCCGCTTAAAACAGATGCTGGACATCCCGGTCTTTCATGACGACCAGCACGGCACGGCTATCGTCGTGCTTGCAGGCATTATCAACAGCCTGCGGCTGACCGGAAAGAAAAAAGAACAGTGCCGGGCCGTTGTCAACGGAGCCGGTTCTGCCGGAATTGCCATTACAAAGCTGCTGTTATCCTACGGGCTTGAACACATCACCATGTGCGACCGCCATGGCATCATCGGAGAAGGCTATCCGGACCTGAACTGGATGCAGCAAGAAATGGTACAGCTGACCAACCTGGAACACGCATCCGGCACGCTTGCCGACGCCTTAAAGGGCGCGGATATTTTTGTCGGCGTTTCTGCGCCGGGCATTGTCACGCAGGAAATGGCTGCTTCCATGAATCAGGATGCCATCCTGTTTGCGATGGCCAATCCGGTGCCGGAAATTATGCCGGATGCCGCAAAAGCTGCCGGTGTGCGCATTATCGGAACCGGCAGGAGCGATTTCCCGAACCAGGTCAACAACGTCGCGGCTTTTCCGGGCATCTTCAAAGGCGCGCTCGAAGGACGCGCAAGGCAGATTACCGAAGAAATGAAGCTCGCGGCAGCCGAAGCGATTGCCGGACTGGTATCGGACGAACAGCTGTGTGATGAATTTATTATGCCGGAAGCTTTCGACCCGCGCATCGCACAGGTAGTCAGCGAAGCCGTAAAAGCGCATATCCCAGCAGTCTGAGCATATTTCCGGCTTTTCCGATTTGGCTGCACGAAAATCCGGCTGCATGCAGATATCCGGAAGAATCCCTCTGTTCATGGCATTCTTCCGGATATTTTTTCCTGCATATTCTCATACAGCCTTCTCAGAACCAGCTGCCTTCCCAGATGCTGCTTACTGCCTGTCAACCACAATATCCATACCATCTTTTCAGGAGCAGCCGCCTTTCCGGATGCTGCTTACTACTGCCTGTCAATCACAATATGCCTTGGCTGGCCTGTAATCATAATCGGCGTCAGCTCCGCCTGAATCAGCGGCCGGATGTAATTTACAAATTCCGCGCTTACATTCGTCCCGTTTTCGGTAATCCACTCCAGCGGCACCTTTTTTTCGATATTTGCAATCTTATGCACGTCGTATAAATCCGTTGTGCAGATATACGGGTCTGTAGAAACACGCTTTAAAATAACCATTTTGGCTGTTTCCCCGTCAAAAGCTGCTTTGACCGCAGAACCGCCGACCTGGTAGGCTTCTGTAATATCCACGCGGGATGTCATGTGCCCGGCACACCGCTGCAGGGTTGACAGCTCAATCGACCTGGATTTGCATCCGTATTTTTCGCTGACCAGCGAAGCCAGATATCTCGCCGTGCCGCTTAACTGCTTATGCCCGAACGAATCCACATATTCTGTATGGTTTGTCAGCTCAAATACATACCTGCCGTCCTGTGTGCGTATGCCCTCTGAGACTGCAATTACAATAGAATTTTTCTGCTCAAACAGCTTCCCGACGCGTTCTAAAAATGCATCCACGTCAAACGCAAGCTCTGGCAGGCAGATCATATCCACGCCTTCACAGTCCTCGCATTTTGCAAGCGCAGCCGCGCCTGTCAGCCAGCCGGCATTGCGCCCCATAATCTCAATCACGGTCGCCTGGCGGATATCATATACGAGCCCGTCGCGGATGACTTCCTTGGAAACAGACGCGATAAACTTGGCAGCACTGCCATAGCCCGGCGTATGGTCTGTCACAGCCAGGTCATTATCAATGGTCTTTGGAACACCGATAAAGCGGATAGGGCTGTTTAACAGGATTGCATAATCCGACAGCTTTTTAATCGTGTCCATCGAGTCGTTGCCGCCGATATAGAAAAATGCGGTAATCTCATACTCTGCCAGAATTTCAAAAATCCGGTCGTAAAGCTCCCTGTTTTCCCCGATTTCCGGCAGCTTGTACCTGCAGGAGCCTAAAAATGCAGACGGTGTCCGCTTTAACAGCTCCAAATCCAGGTCTGTACGGATTTTTTCACTCATATCCACGATTTTCTTCTCCAAAAAACCCTGGATTCCGTTCCGCATGCCGTATACCTTCTCTGCCCCTAAATCCTTCGCCGTCTTGTACACCCCTGCAAGACTGGAATTGATAACGGATGTCGGCCCGCCGGACTGCCCCACAATTACATTTTTTGCCATAAAAACCTCCCAAAATCAATGATTTTATTCATACATGCCCATTTTAACATAAATTGTCAGAATACTCAACCCTTGTTCCGGATTATCTTTCCGTTTTCGACTTTAAAAATAATATCACATTCCTCGATTGTCGTCAGCCTGTGCGCAATAATAACAAGCGTCTTGCGCCCATGCAGGCTGTTTACGGACTCCATAATCGCTGCCTCGGTCTCATTATCCAGGGCAGATGTCGCTTCGTCAAAAATCACAATTTCCGGGTCTGTATACAGCGCCCTTGCAATCCCAATCCGCTGGCGCTGCCCGCCGGACAGGCGCACGCCGCGCTCGCCGATTTTGGTTTCCATGCCTTGCGGAAGGCTGTCTAGAAAGGGCTTTAGCTGTGCTTCCTCAATCACCCTTAATACCTGTGCGTCGTCTATATCTTCCTTTTTCTGCCCGAACGCAATATTGGCGCGTATCGTATCATCCAGCATATAAATGGCCTGCGGAATATAGCTGACATGCGAAAGCCAGCCGGCATAGTCCTCGCGGATGTCCCGCCCGTCTGCCAGAACCTCACCGGACTGCGGCAGCAAAAGTCCGAGCAGGATATCCACGGCCGTCGTCTTGCCGGAACCGGAAGTACCGATGATGCCGACCGATTTTCCTGCCGGAATGACCATATCCGCGCCGTCCAGCACATCGGCCGACGCATTCGGATAGCGGAAGCGGATATTGCGCAGTTCAAACTGCTTTTCGTATGTGAGCGCTGCCTGCTCCTTTTTTATGTCCGGATGCCGGTGCTTCTGGCTTTCCAAGTTTTTGGCCGCCTTCAGGTTTTTTATCAGGTTATCCAGCATCGGCTCCTGAAACGCCGCCGAATTGACCGCCCCGCTGATGCGCGTCGTGCTCGGCAGAAGGCGGACTGCGGCAAATGCAAATGCCGTCAGCTGCGGCATCAGCCTGTCAATGCTCTGTCCGGCGCTCAAAAGCCCCATTATCACCGCCAGCACGGATGCAACACTGACTGCTTCGATTAAAAGCCTTGGCATCATCGTCACGACACTGTTGATTTTTTCGGCATCGATGGCTTTTTTGCCATAAATGGCATATTCCTCAATAAAATACTCCTCTTTGTGGCTGACCTTGACGTCCTTGATGCCGTTTAAGGACTGCAGCATCCATTTTGTGGACAGCGACGTATTTTTCGTAAACCGCTGGCTGGCCCGGCGCAGCACCGGCTTGACCGCCTTAAACATCACAAGCATGATAAATCCCAGCACCAGCCCGATTAAAGCGGCCATGCCCGGGTCAATAATCAGGATAATCAGAATCAGCGCAGCGCTGACAATGACTTCCGTAAAAAAATTCAGCACAGTCGTCAGCAGGCTGAATGCGTTGATAACATCCGTATTGATAATGCGCATGATTTCGGCAGTCGTAGCGTTTAAATAAAATTCATACGGGCGGTACATATAGATGCGCAGCAGCTGCTTCTGCACCTGGAACCGGCTGTTACATACAAACCGGTACTGCAGGTAATATTCCAAAAACAGGTACGCGTTTTTAAATATATAGATAAACAAAAGCGCGCCCAGTATCAGCATCATTGCTTCGTAATACGTGCTGATATGAAACATGCCGCAGATTGCCTGCATATAAGGCTTTTCCATAAAATGCGCATCCGTCACCGCTGTCATCAGCGGCAGTACAAGCGATACCCCCGCCATTTCCAGCACCGCGCCAAATACCATCAAAACGCCAAGCAGCAGGATGCGCACCTGCTGCTCCCTGCTCATGATACTGCGGAATTTTTTCACAATACGAATCATGCTCCCTGCTCCTTACTGGTTCTGAATCGAATAGGTCGGTACGATTTTCTGCACAAACTGGCGGATATCGTCCGGTTCTTCCACGACATAATCCCGCAGCTGTTCTAAGCGCCGCATAAATTCGGCTTCATCAAACTGGATTGGCTTGCCGATATGAATCAGCTTGTTTGCCGTGTCCTGCATGCCTTCTTCTTCCATCAGCATTTCCTCATACAGCTTTTCCCCCGGACGAAGGCCCGAAAATACAATGTGGATATCCTCATCCGGCTTATGCCCGGACAGCAGAATCAGGTTTTTGGCCAGGTCTGCGATTTTGACCGGCTCGCCCATATCCAGCACAAAGATTTCCCCGCCCTTTGCATAAGCCCCTGCCTGCAGCACAAGCGATACGGCTTCCGGTATGGTCATAAAATAACGGATAATATCCGGATGCGTGACCGTAACCGGGCCGCCCTGTGCAATCTGCTTTTTAAACAGCGGAATAACGCTGCCGTTGCTGCCAATCACGTTTCCAAAGCGCACGGCCACATATTCGGTCTGCGAATGGTTGTTATATGTCTGGATAATCATTTCACAGATACGCTTGGTCGCACCCATAATATTCGTCGGGTTGACTGCCTTATCCGTCGAAATCATGACAAACCTGCGCACATGGTGCCTGTCCGCTGCCTGCACGACCTTCCAGGTACCGAGCACGTTGTTTTTGACAGCCTCGTTCGGGCTTGTCTCCATCAGCGGCACATGCTTGTGTGCTGCTGCGTGGTATACAATATTCGGCTGGTACTGTGCAAAAATATCGTCAATGCGCTTGGTATTGCGCACCGACGCAATCAGCGTCACCAGGTTCAGCTGTGGAAAACGGTTCAGCAGCTCCTGCTGGATATCGTAGGCCGAATTTTCATAAATATCCACAATCACAAGCTGTTTCGGATTGTGCGAGGCAATCTGGCGGCACAGCTCGCTTCCTATCGAGCCGCCCCCGCCTGTGACCATTACCACCTGTCCCGACACATATCCCATAATGGAATCCAGGTCGATTTCCACCGGGTCGCGCCCGAGCAGGTCATTCATGTCCACGTCTTTTAATTTTGTCACGCTGACATCCCCGTTTACCAGCTGGTACATGCCTGGCAGGCGCTTGAGCTCGCACCCGGTCTCTTTACAGATTTCGACGATTTCTTTTATTTTTTTCGGCGGTGCCGACGGAATCGCAATCATAATCTCATGCACATGCAAAATGTCCACAAGCTCCGGTATCATATGCCGGTCGCCGTACACCTTGATGCCGTGCATATAGCTGCCCTTTTTCATCAGGTCGTCATCCACGGCACCGACAATATTCAGGTTGATGTATTTGCTGTCCACGATTTCTTTTATCAGCATGTTTCCGGCGCTTCCCGCACCGACAATCAGCACATTGCGCCGCTCATTTTTCTGCCCGGACATTTTCATGCGCACCATGCGGATGACACGGTAAAAATACCGCCCGAATACGGCAAACAGCAAAAGAAACAGCCCGTAAAACACATAAAAGCTGCGCGGCATCGGATAAGACGAATTGCGCCCGTGAAGGATATGCACATAAATCGTCAGCAGGATGTCGTCGATAAAGCAGGCACAGCAGATATACATCAGCTCTGTCGAGCCCGCATACGACCAGAGGCTGGAATACAGCCGGAATACTGCAAAACAGATAATGGTAATCGCCGACGCCGTCCACATAATCTGCACGCATTTATCCAGATAGTTATCCGGAATCCATTCCAAATGCAGGTCAAACCTGGCCATCAGGGCGAGCAGGCAGGAAAGCACTACGGCACATATATCATAACATACGAGGAAAAATCTCCGTATCCATAATTCCATATTTTTCATTTGTTCTCTCCTTTTATGCTCCTGAATGACTGCCGTTTTCGGTCACATAAATGCTCTGCTCAAGGCTGTGCACGCGGTAATCCCCGCCCGGGCAGCCGCTCATTGCCTGGTCATAGCTGAAGCTGCCGAACGCCTTGCCGGCAAGCTTCCCGGTTTTACCCGGCATGGCAGATGCCAGCCGCACGAGGGGCCCGAGCGTCTTTAAAAGACGGATTCTGCGTCCCTTTGCCTTTGCAATCCCGGCCACCAGGCTGGATGTATCTGTATAACAGTCATTCTGCGGGAAGAAAATCCCTGCCTGCCTGTTTTCGATTAACAGGCGCACAAATTCACACAGATTGTCAATATGCAGCACGGAACGCTCGTTTTTGACGAGCGGAAATACCGGCACTGCGGCTGCAATCTTTTCTAACATCTGATAATTTCCCTTGCTGCCGTTCCCGTAAATCATCGGCGGGCGCAGCACACACACACGGAAATCCGGCGTTTCCAGACGCCGCACCATGCGGTCTCCCTGCCATTTGCTGTTGCCGTACACGCTCGAAGGCTGCGGCCTTGACTTGGCGGTAATCCGCTTCCTGCCCTGATAAGCCGGGGCGCTGTCCCCATAGATAATCATGCTGCTCATATGGATAAACTGCGCTGCGCCGTCTTCCCTTGCCTTCTTCGCAGTCTCGGCCGCAAGGTCCCTGTTTACTGCATAGTATAGCTGTTTCTGCTCTTTTGATACTTTTCCGGTATCGGTATGCGCAATCCCGGCCACATGAAAGACGCAGTCATATCCCGAAAAATCATATTCTTTCCACTGCTCCCCGTGCATATCCAGCTCTGTCACCTCATAATGGCCGCCAAATTCCAAAAGCCAGTCCCGCACTGCCATGCCGATATAGCTTCCGGCCCCGGTAATCAGCACCCGGATTTTTTCTTTGGATAAATGTTCTTTTTCTTTTTCATAAACTAATAAGATTTAGTAAAAGTATTAAAAAGACCATGAAACATTTGCA
>OFGA01001003.1_pt1 | contig 20891 bp, 14 predicted proteins | sample 1521471 | NCBI WGS metagenome assembly OFGA01 (sample SAMEA3504086, study PRJEB24116) | mouse gut metagenome | biome: mouse gut; feature: mouse-associated habitat; material: faeces | place: Denmark | collected 2011
CTTCGGGGGCGGTTCCCGAGGCGGCGGCTTCGGCGGAGGCCGGCGATAAAGCAAAAATATCCCCGGCGGACGTCCTGTCCGCCGGGGATTTGTGGTTGATGCAGTTGAAAAGAAGCAAACGGCATCCGCCATGTCCGCCGGGCATGGGTAGCGATAAGAGAAAAGCATTTGCAATTCCCTGCAGGATTCCGTATAATGGATTTGAAGGTTAAATAACCAGGAGGAAACGACATGATTTATAAGGATTTTCAAGACATTAAGCTCTCCGCGCTGGGCCTTGGATGCATGCGCCTGCCGGTGGTTGACGGCGACGACGCGAAGATCGACGAGGCCGCTGCCGCCGAGCTGGTGGCCTGCGCCATGGCCAACGGCGTCAACTACTATGACACCGCCTGGGGCTATCACAGCGGCAATTCCGAGCTGGCGATGGGACGCATTCTCAGCAAGTATCCCCGGGACAAGTTCTACTTAGCCACCAAGTTCCCCGGCTACAGCCTGGACAACATGGGCAAGGTGGAAGAGATTTTCGAGGAGCAGCTGGAAAAATGCCAGGTGGACTATTTCGACTTCTACCTCTTTCACAACGTCTGCGAAATGAACATCGATGCCTATCTGGACCCCCAGTACGGCATCGACGCCTACCTCCGAAAGCAGAAGGCCGCGGGCCGGATCAAACGCCTGGGCTTCTCCGCCCACGCCAGCGTTCCGGTAATGCGCCGCTTCCTGGAGGCTTACGGGGACCACATGGAGTTCTGCCAGATCCAGCTCAACTACCTGGACTGGACCTTCCAGGACGCCAAGGCCAAGGTGGAGCTGCTCAGGGAGTACAACATCCCCGTCTGGGTCATGGAGCCCGTCCGGGGCGGCCGCCTGGCCAAGCTGGGGGAGAGCCACACCGCCCGCCTCACCGCCCTGCGGCCTGATGAGACGATTCCCGCCTGGGCCTTCCGGTTCCTCCAGGGCATCCCTGGCGTGACCATGATCCTCTCCGGCATGTCCAATATGGACCAGCTCCGCGACAACCTCCGCACCTTCGAGGACGAAAAGCCCCTGACGGAGCAGGAGACGGCGGAGCTCATGGAGATTGCCGACGAAATGCTGGGCCGCCGGACCCTGCCCTGCACGGCCTGCCATTACTGCACCGACCACTGCCCCCAGGGCCTGGACATCCCGGAGCTGATCAAGCTGTATAATGAGCACAACTTCACCGAGGGCGGCTTCATCGCGCCCATGGCGCTGATGGCCTATCCGGAGGAGAAGAAGCCCTCCGCCTGCGTGGGCTGCCGCAGCTGCGAGGCCGTGTGCCCCCAGCAGATCCGGATCTCCGAAGCGATGAAGGATTTCTCGGAGAAACTGAAAAACGCTGCGTCCTGATAAAAACTCCCGCGCCGGTAGTAAGCCGGCGCGGGAGCTTCTTATTTCTTCCTGCGGAGCTTCAAATCCACGCCCCGCTGTTCCGCCGCCTGCTGAAGCAGCCGGGCCGCACAGGCGGCCTTCTCCTTCAGCGGAGCTTCTCCCCATGCAGGGCCGTCCGACAGCTTCCGGACGATTTCACGCAGCTCCGGCAGCTCCAGCAGGTTTACCGCCGTACAGAAAAGCGTCTTTTTTCGCCCGTCGTTGAATCCGTCCAGCAGGAACTGGAGGATTTCTATTTTTTCCCGCTGTTCGGCGCTGTACGCCGCTTCCCCCGTCTCGCCCAGACGCTTCAAGTCCGCATCCCGCCGCCGGTGGCTGATGAAGGAATCAAATTCATCGAATCCCTGGTACTTCTCGCAGGGATAGCGGCGGCATTCGATGCAGTACGCCGGTGCGCCGCGCTCCAGGCTGCACCGTGCGAGCTTGCAGGACTGGTTTCCCTCTCCGCCGCCGCAGCCGGGGCAGTGTCCCCCTAGGCGCATGGTACAGAGCCCGCAGTTCAATCCGCACAAAGACAGCAGCAGGTTCTCCCGTACAAAGCCCTTCATGCTACTCGTCCAGCTTCAATACCGCCATAAACGCCTCTGTCGGCAGCTGGACCGTCCCCAGGTTCCGCATCTTCTTCTTGCCCTCTTTCTGCTTCTCCAGCAGCTTCTTCTTCCGGGTGATGTCGCCGCCGTAGCACTTGGCCAGCACGTCCTTGCGCATGGCCTTCACCGTCTCGCGGGCGATGATCCGTCCGCCGATGGCGGCCTGGATGGGCACCTCGAAGAGCTGGCGGGGGATGTTCTCCTTCAGCTTCTCGCACAGCCGCCGGGCCCGGGGATACGCCTTGTCCCGGTGGGCGATGAAGCTCAGGGCGTCCACCTGGTCCCCGTTAAGCAGCAGGTCCACCTTCACCAGATCGCTCTCCCGATAATCCGATAGCTCGTAGTCCAGGGACGCGTACCCCTTGGTGTGGGCCTTCAAGGTATCGAAGAAATCGTAAATGATCTCGTTCAGCGGCATCTGATAATGCAGCTCCACCAGATGGGTGTCCAGATACTGCATGTCCTTGAACTCGCCCCGCCGGTCCTGACACAGGGGCATGATGTTCCCCACGTACTCGTTGGGCGCGATGATGGACACCTTCACATAGGGCTCCTCCGCCGTGGCGATGACGCCGGGGTCCGGATAGTTGTGCGGGTTGTCCACGTTCACCACCGTGCCGTCGGTCTTGGTGACCCTGTAAATAACGGAGGGCAGCGTCGTAATCAGGTCCAGGTCGAACTCCCGCTCCAGCCGCTCCTGGATGACCTCCATGTGAAGCATCCCCAGGAAGCCGCACCGGAATCCGAAGCCCAGGGCCACGGAGCTCTCCGGCTCGAAGGTCAAAGAGGCGTCGTTAAGCTGCAATTTCTCCAGAGCGTCCCGCAGGTCGGGATACTTGCTGCCGTCCTCGGTGTATACGCCGCAGTAGACCATGGACTGGGCCTTCCGGTATCCTGGCAGGGGCTCCGCCGCAGGATTCTCCTGACCAGTAATGGTATCGCCCACCTCGGTGTCCCGGACGTTTTTGATGGAGGCGGTGAGATACCCCACCTGTCCTGCCTGGAGCTGGCCGCAGCTCTCATAGCCCAGAGGCCGCAGCAGGCCGCACTCCAGCACCTGGTACTGGGCCCCGGAGGCCATCATCCGGATGGACATTCCCTTTTTCAGCGTTCCGTCCATAATCCGGAAGTAGACGATCACGCCCTTGTAGGCGTCGTAGTAGCTGTCGAAGATCAGCGCCCGCAGGGGGGCGTTCGGGTCCCCGGCGGGGGCGGGAATGTTCTGGACCACGTCCTCCAGCACGGCGGGGATATTGAGCCCCACTTTGGCGGAAATTTCCGGCGCGTCCAGGGCGGGGATGCCGATAATGTCCTCGATTTCGTGCTTGACCCGTTCCGGGTCGGCGGCGGGGAGGTCGATCTTGTTAATCACCGGGCGGATCTCCAGGTCGTTGTCCAGGGCCAGGTAGGTGTTTGCCAGGGTCTGGGCCTCGATGCCCTGGCTGGCGTCCACCACCAGCACCGCGCCCTCGCAGGCCGCAAGGGACCGGCTGACCTCGTAGTTAAAGTCCACGTGGCCGGGGGTGTCAATGAGGTTCAGCGTGTAGGTTTCCCCGTCCTGGGCCTCGTAGCTGAGGGTGACGGCCCGGGCCTTGATGGTGATGCCCCGTTCCCGCTCCAGGTCCATGTTGTCCAGGAGCTGGCTTTCCATCTCCCGCTCGGAGACGGCGCCGCAGGCTTCCAGCAGTCTGTCGGCGAGGGTGGATTTTCCGTGGTCAATGTGGGCAATAATCGAAAAATTCCTTATTTTTTCCTGTTTCATATAGAAGTCTCCTTCTCTTCGCGCCCTTCGGGCGCGAACGGTAAATTCTTCTCGAATTGGCCCGGGGGCTTCTCGCCCCCGGACTCCTCGGGTACTTTTGCCCCGCGGCAAAAGTACCCAAAAACGCGCTTAAACCTACGGTTTAAGAATTCCTTATGATTACGAGGGGTATTTTTGTTTTGCGCTTCCACTGCAGTCTGTCCGGCCTGAAGCAGGCGGCTCCCATGGATCGGGCGAAGCGTCTATCCGATGACGTCAACGGCAGACCCTACCGTCTCACACGGGGGAGCTCCCAAAAAGAACCCCGGGAGATTCAGTGTGTATGACGGTAGGCACCGAAATGTGCTCGTGGGTAGACGCAGAAATCCGGCGCACCAACGAAGGCATCAAAACAGAACAAACAGGGTACGTCGGAGCGCAAATAATCACCCCCGTAATACGAAGGATTCTCAAGGGACGGAACGTCCCTTGAGGGTGCTTTTGCTTCTTTTCGCACAAGCGAAAAGAAGGCCCCCGCGCCGGCGAGGCGCGAAGTTAAAATGAGATTTATGCTGGGGCCGCCCCGCAGGGGCGGCAAGAAGTAAAGGATTAAGAACTATGCCAAAGAAGAAAACTCCCGATGAGAACAAACAAAAAGTAAATAACCCCAACGTCCTCGGCCTGCGGGCCGAGGTGTTGGAGCAGCCGATCACCGATACCCTGGAAACCAATTTCATGCCCTACGCCATGTCCGTCATCCTCTCCCGGGCCATTCCGGAGATCGACGGCTTCAAGCCCTCCCACCGGAAGCTGCTCTACACCATGTATAAAATGGGCCTCCTTACCGGAGCCAGGACCAAGTCCGCCAACATCGTGGGCCAGACCATGCGCCTCAACCCCCATGGCGACGGCCCCATCTACGACACCATGGTCCGCCTCTCCAAGGGCTATGGAGCCCTGCTCCACCCCTTCGTGGACTCCAAGGGCAACTTCGGCAAGGTCTACTCCCGGGACATGGCCTACGCCGCCAGCCGGTACACCGAGGCGAAATTGGCCCCCATCTGCCAGGAGCTGTTCCGGGACCTGGACCAGGACGCGGTGGACTTCGTGGACAACTACGACAACACCATGAAGGAGCCCGCCCTCCTGCCCACCACCTACCCCAACCTTTTAGTATCCGCCAACCAGGGCATCGCCGTGGGCATGGCCTCCCAGCTGTGCGGGTTCAACCTGGGCGAGGTCTGCGACGCCGCCATCGCCTATCTGAAGAATCCGGACAGCGACCTGTCCTCCATCCTCCTGGGCCCCGACTTTCCCACCGGAGGGGAGGTGGTCTACGACCAGGCTGCTATGGAGGAGGTCTACCGCACCGGCAAGGGCTCCATCCGCATCCGGGGCAAGTACCGGTACATGAAGAGCGAGAACGTGGTGGAAATCTACGAGATTCCCTACACCACTACCGTGGAGGCCATCCTGGACAAGGTGGCGGAGCTGATCAAGGCCGGGAAGCTGAAGGAAGTCTCCGACATGCGGGACGAGACGGATCTGAACGGCCTGAAGCTGGCCATCGACCTCAAGCGGGGCGTGGACCCGGACAAGCTCATGGCCAAGCTCTACCGGGCCACTACGCTGCAGGATTCCATCTCCTGCAACTTCAACGTCCTCATCGCCGGGACGCCCAAGGTCCTGGGGGTCCGGGAGCTGCTGGAGGAGTGGTGCGCCTGGCGCACGGAGTGCGTCCGGCGGCGGGTGTATTTCACCCTCAACAAGAAAAAGGATAAGCTCCACCTCCTCAAGGGCCTCAAGCGCATCCTTCTGGACATCGACAAGGCCATCAAGATCATCCGGGAGACGGAGGGCGAGGCCGACGTGGTGCCCAACCTGATGATCGGCTTCGGCATCGACCAGGTCCAGGCGGAGTACGTGGCGGAGATCAAGCTGCGCAACATCAACAAGGAGTATATCCTCAAGCGGGTCCGGGAGGAGGAGGCCCTCCGGGACGAGATCGACGACCTGGAGGATCTGGCCGGCAATCCCGGGCGGATCAGGAAGGTCATCATCCAGGAGCTGGGGGACGTGAAGAAGAAGTACGCCCAGCCCCGCCTCACCGCCGTCGTCTACGAGCACGAGATCACCGCCTACAGCGAGGAGGAGGATATCCCCGACTACCCCGTCACCCTCTTCCTCTCCCGCCACGGGTACTTTAAAAAGATTACCCCCCAGTCCCTGCGGATGGCGGACGTGCAGAAGTACAAGGAGGAGGACGGCCCCAGCCAGTCCTTCGAGACGACCAACAAGGCGGAGGTCATGTTCTTCACCAGCCGCCAGCAGGTATACAAATGCCGCCTGAGCGAGTTTGACGACAGCAAGGCCAGCGTCCTGGGGGACTACCTGCCCTCCAAGCTGGGCATGGACCAGGACGAGAGCGTGGTGCGCATGGTCCTGCCCGGGGATTACTCCGGAGCCCTGCTGTTCTTCTTCGAAAACGGCAAGGCGGCGCGGGTGGACCTCAGCGCCTACGCCACCACCTCCAACCGCCGGAAGCTTACCGGGGCCTACAGCGGCAAGAGCCCCCTGGCGGCCCTGCTACACCTGACGGAGGACCGGGAGCTGGCCCTGTACTCCACCGAGCCCAGGGCCCTGATCTTCAACACGGCCCTCCTCTCCCCCAAGACCACCCGCACCACCCAGGGGGTCCAGGTCATGACCCTGAAGCCCAAATACCAGCTCCGCCAGGTCATGCCCCTGGAGGAGAGCCCCATCACCAATCTGGCCCGCTACCGCTGCCGTTCCATCCCCGCCGCCGGCGCGGCGGTCAGGGAAGAGGACGGGGACCAGATGCGGCTGATCTGACAGCCTGTCCTGCGGGGACGGACGCCGTCCGTCTCCGCGGGATTTTTGCTCTGTCAGACGGCGGCGGGGCCTTCCTCCAATTTCCCGAAAAATTTATTGCCGTGAGGGAAAAAGTCTGCTATAATATATGAGCCGCGTCTATACCCTGTGGCGCCCGCAGATTTTGCGGGAGATTCCACCGCTTGAGAAGGGATGTGACTTCCATCAACAGAGAACAAACACGCAAACAGCGAATTCTGATCGCTGACGATTCAGAGATGAACCGTTCCATCCTGGCAGACATGTTGGGAGACGAGTATGAGATCCTGGAGGCGGAAAACGGCCTGGAAGCCGTCAGCGCCATCCAGAAGTACCGCACGGAGATCGACCTGGTCCTGCTGGACATCGTCATGCCGGAGATGGACGGCTTCGAGGTGCTCACCGTCATGAACCGGAATAACGCCATTGAGGATATTCCCGTCATCATGATTTCCGCCGAAACCGCCCCCGCCCATATCGAGCGGGCTTACAACCTGGGCGTCACCGATTTTATCACCCGGCCGTTCAACGCCCTGGTCGTCCACCGGCGGGTGGTCAACACCACCCTGCTGTACGCCAAGCAGAAAAAGCTGGTGGGCATGGTGGCCGACCAGATCTACGAGCGGGAGCGGCAGAGCTCCCTTATGATCGACATCCTCAGCCATATTGTGGAATTCCGCAACGGCGAGAGCGGCCAGCATGTGGTGCATATCCGCACCCTGACGGAGCTGCTGCTGCGGCGGCTGGTCATTAAGACCGACCGTTACCCCCTCTCCCCCTCGGACATCACCCTCATCAGTACCGCCTCCGCCCTCCACGACGTGGGCAAAATCTCCATTCCCGGGGAAATTCTCAACAAGCCCGGCCGGTTTACCGATGAGGAGTTCACCATCATGAAGCGCCACACCGTCATCGGCTCGGACATGATGGAGGCCGTTCCCGTCCAGGGTTCCGGCCCCCTGGTGAAGGTGGCCCGGGACATCTGCCGCTGGCACCACGAGCGGTGGGACGGGCGGGGCTACCCTGATGGGCTCAAGGGGGACGGCATCCCCATTTCCGCCCAGATCGTGGCCCTGGCCGATGTGTACGACGCGCTGACCAGCCCCCGGGTCTACAAGCCCGCCTTCCCCCATGAGAAGGCGGTGGAAATGATCCTGAAGGGGGAGTGCGGGGCCTTCAACCCGCTGCTGCTGGAGATTCTTACGGAGGTGGCCCCCCAGCTGCCCGAGGAGCTGGAGGACCGCAGCGGCGAGCGCACCGCCCAGATGGAAATGCGCTCCGTGGCCCAGGAAATGCACCACTACGAGGAGCTTTCCGCCTCCGAGCGGACCCTCCAGCTGCTGGAGCACGAGCGGATGAAATACAGCTTCTTCGCCGCCATGAGCCAGGAGATCCAGTTCGAGTACACCGCCGATCCCTCCATGGTGACCCTCAACGCCTGGGGCGCCAACCGCCTGGGGCTGAAGGAGACGGTGATGGAGCCCCACGGCAGCGACAAGGTCCGGGACATTCTCAGCGACGGGGACATGGAGGGACTGGCCCACGCCCTGCGGAACACCACCCCGGCCCAGCCGGTGATCCGCTACGAGTGCAAGATTACCCTCAACGGGGAGGAGCGCTGGTGCCGGATCATTGCCCGGGCCACCTGGAACGCCGAGGAGCCGCCCCAGTACACCGGCGCCATCGGCAAGGCCGTGGATATCCACGACTCCCAAATGAAGCTGGCCGCCCTGGAGCGGATGGCCACCCACGACCCGCTGACGGGCCTGCTCAACCACGTCAGCGCCAAGAAACGGATCGAGGAGCGGGTGGAGGGCCGGCCCGACGGGCAGTTCGCCCTGGCCATCTTCGATCTGGACTACTTTAAGAACGCCAACAATACCTTCGGACATATTTTCGGCGACGAGGTGCTGAAATTCCTGGCGGATAAGCTGCGAGAGAGCATCCGCGGCGCGGATATCGCCGCCCGGGTGGGCGGGGACGAGTTCCTGCTGTTCCTGGAGTACCGGGGGGAGCTGGACCCCATTATCTCCCGGATCTACCACACCATTTCCGACAGCGCCTACGAGCAATTCCCCATTTCACTGAGCATGGGCATTGCCCGCACGGAGGTGGTGGGCACCGACTATGAAACCATGTTCCATGCGGCGGACCAGGCCCTCTACCGGGTGAAGCGGTCCGGCCGGGGCAGATACGATTACTACGATGAGAGCATGCGGGACATGCTCTCGGTGATCTCCCCCATCGAGGGGAGCGCGGACCCCGCCGGGCAGGACGGCGGCGAGGGGAAAGGAGAGGACGACTGATGACCCTGCAGGAATGCTATGCCGCTATGGGCGGCGATTACGCAGGCGTGACGAGCCGCCTGCCCACCGAACGGATGGTGCAGAAATTCGTACTGAAATTTTTAAACGACGGCAGCTATGACCTGCTGGTCCGGTCCATGGAGGCGGAGGACTACGCCGAGGCCTTCCGGGCGGCCCACACCATCAAGGGCGTGTGTCAGAACCTGGGCTTCACCGTCCTCTACCAGTCCAGCAGCCAGCTCAGCGAGGCGCTGCGCAGCGGCTTCACCCCCGAGGCTCCGGCTCTGGCGGAGCAGGTAGCTGTGGATTACAAGCAGACCGTGGAAGCGATCCGGACATACCAGACGTCCAACGGTCTATGAGAAAGCGCGGCCCTGCGCGGCCGGTACAAGGGGGAGGCGCCGCCGGATGCATACGAAACTAAAGACCACAACCATTCAATTCCTTACCATCAGCCTGGTTCTGCTGTCCATTCTGACCGCCGGCATTTTTTCCTTTCTGGCGGTGTACATGAACCAGCGGAGCACGGAAACCATCGGCGAGGTGGGAAAAATCTATATGGACGGCATGAGCGAGCGCATTTCGCTCCATTTTGCCACCACCATCGACCTGCGCCTGAAGCAGGTGGAAGCCTTGGTGCAGACCCACGCGCCCGGCAGCGCGTCCCCGGATGAGCTGCGGGACGACCTGATCTACAGCGCCCAGGCCCGGGGCTTCGACTACCTGGGCCTGTACTCCGACTCCGGGAAATACGTACCCCTTTACGGCGGCGAGCTGGAGGTCACCGACCAGGAGCCCTTCCTGGGGTCCCTGAACCAGGGGGAGAGCAAGGTGGCCGTCGGCACAGACCAGACCGGGGAAAAGGTCGTGCTTATGGCCGCGTCCTGCACATATGCCATGGAGGGCGGGGAGGTCTGCACCGCCCTGGTGGCGGGCCTGCCGCCGGACTACATCAGCGATACCCTGTCCCTCAACGCTGTGGACTCCCTTGTCTATTCCTATATCATCCGCCGGGACGGCACCTTCGTCATCCGCAGCGGGGATGCGTTCCGGGAGAATTACTTTGAACGGCTGGACGGAGAGCTGGCCCCGGGGACGGCCCGGGCGCGGATCGAGGAGCTGCAGGCCGCCATGGACGCCGGAGACAATTACGCGGCGGTGGTGACCATGGCCGACGGCGGGCGGCGGCACCTCCACTGTACCAAGCTGGCCTACTCCGAATGGTATCTGGTTGTGGTGCTGCCCTACAGCACGATGGACGCGGAGATATCCCGCCTGAGCGCCCAATGGATTCATCTGGCCCTGGGCGCGGGCGGCAGCATCCTGCTGGCCCTGGCGCTGATCTTCCTGCGGGTCTTCCGGATGATGCGCCAGCAGATGGCGGAGCTGGACCAGGCCCGGCGGGAGGCCGTGCAGGCCAACCGCGCCAAGAGCGAGTTCCTCTCCAACATGTCCCACGACATCCGCACCCCCATGAACGCCATCGTGGGCATGACCGCCATCGCCACGGCCAATCTGAACGACATGCAGCAGGTGCAGAACTGCCTGCGGAAGATTTCCCTGTCGGGGCGGCACCTGCTGGGACTGATCAACGACGTGCTGGACATGTCCAAGATCGAGAGCGGGAAGCTGACCCTCAGCATGGACCAGGTGTCCCTGCGGGAGGTCATGGACGCCATCGTAGGCATCGTCCAGCCCCAGGTCCGCTCCAAACGGCAGCAGTTTGACGTATTCATCCACGACATTACCACGGAAAACGTCTGCTGCGACAGCGTGCGGCTCAACCAGGTGCTTTTGAACATCCTGGGCAACGCGGTGAAGTTTACCCCCGAGGAGGGGCAGATTCACGTGGCCATGTACGAGGAGCCGTCGGAGAAGGGCGATGACTTCATCCGCATCCACTTCCACATCGCCGACACCGGCATCGGCATGACCCCGGAGTTCAAGGCCCGCATTTTCGAGTCCTTCGTTCGGGAGGACAGCGCCCGGGTGCGCAAGACCGAGGGCAGCGGCCTGGGCATGGCGATCACCAAGTACATCGTGGACGCCATGGGCGGCATCATCGAGGTGGACAGCGAGCTGGGGAAGGGCTCGGAGTTCCGGATCATCCTGGACCTGGAAAAGGCGGAGGTCGCGGAGGCCGACATGGTACTGCCTCCCTGGCGGATGCTGGTGGTGGACGACGACAAGCAGCTCTGCGAAAGCACCGTCGCCTCCCTCCAGTCCATCGGCGTCCAAGCGGACTGGACCCTGGACGCGGAGAGCGCCATCAAGCTGGTGGCCGAGCGGCGGGAACGGCGGGACGACTATCAGATTATCCTGCTGGACTGGAAGCTACCGGGGATGGACGGCATTACCGCCGCCCGGGAGATCCGGCGGCTTTACGGGGACGCTTTCCCCATCCTGCTGATTTCCGCCTACGACTGGAGCGAGATCGAAGCGGAAGCCAAGGCCGCCGGCATTACCGGCTTCATTTCCAAGCCCCTGTTCAAGTCCACCCTCTTCTACGGGCTGAAGCCCTACATCATGCCCGAGGTCGAGGTGGAGGAAGAGGAGCGGGACCTGGAGATCCGGCGGCAGATGGCCGGCCGGCGAATCCTGCTGGCGGAGGACAACGAGCTCAACTGGGAGATCGCCGAGGAGCTGCTCACCGCCGAGGGCCTGGAGCTGGACTGGGCGGAGAACGGACAGATCTGCGTGGACAAATTCACCGCCGCCCAGCCGGGGTATTACGACGCCATTTTGATGGACCTGCGGATGCCGGTGATGACGGGCTATGAGGCCACCTACGCCATCCGCGCCATGGTCCATCCCGACGCCAAGACCATTCCCATTATCGCCATGACCGCCGACGCCTTCGCTGAGGACGTGAAGAAGTGCCTGGACGCAGGGATGAACGCCCACGTAGCCAAGCCCATCGACGTCCGGGAGGTCTGCCGGCAGCTGGCAAAATTCATGAAGAAGTGATCCCCGCGTAAAAAATCCCCTTCGGGAGGCGAATCTGCTCCCGAAGGGGATTTTGCGTTTGTGTCGGATACCGGCTGACTCAGGCATCCCCGCTGCGGACGGTAATGCGGGCGAAGCAGGATCTGGCAGAGGCCAAGGACGCGCGGCAGACCGCCGCGCTCTGCAGGCCGCTGGTGATGCCACTGGTCAAAATAGCTGCGCCTGCGGCGCCCAGCATCGCCTCCCCCTGTATGGCCGGAATCGCCGCTGCCGCCATCTGGAAGAGGATCATCGCGCTGCTGACGAAGCCGGCCGCCCAAATGCCGCCGGTTTCCCCCAGCCGCCCCGGCCGCCTTCCCAGCAGTTTGGGCAGCGTCAGCACGGCCGCCGTGGAAATCAGTCCCGCCGCCAGGATGATCCAGTGCAGGGAGAGCAGGGCGGCCATATTGCACACGGCTCCCGCAACGCCGCCGATGCAGCCGAAAAAACTCTCCCAGACCGTGCCGCCGAGCGTCCGCTGGAGACGGCACCGCTCCGCATCCCGACTAAGGCCGGCGTCCATGGACAGGGCCAGGTCGTTCTGGACCTGCCGGCTCAGTTCCCGGATCGCCCGGACTTCCACCGTTCTTTTCAAGGCGCGAAGGACATAGTACAAAGCAATGACCGCCAGCTCGCCCCCGATCCAGACCATGAGCTCTTTTTGTTCCAGGCGGACCGCCGCATCCAGGGCATACAGCAGACCCAGCTGCCAGAGGGCGAACGCGCCGCTGGTCAGGATCGTAAGAAAGCAGGGAAGCACGATCTTTTTCCAATTTTTCCTCAAATAGTAAGCCATAGCGTTCCTCCCCGCAATGTACGTCCCGTCTCTTTTCTCGTACGCGACGCCGGGACGGTGCATCGCCAGGGTGTCCCCGCTGTCATTATCAGCATGACACGCGCCGGCCGGAATGTCCATATCGTTTGTTGTTTTTAAAAAATAACACTAAACGAGTCGTTAAACTCTTGACTTAGCGGGGAAAGTACAACATAATGGAAATATCGTTCAAGATAACAGAAAGGGAGGCAGCCTTATGCAGGAGCTATCTTTAGGCGAGTACATCAGGCAGGAGCGGCTGAGGCAGGGGATTACACAGGAGCAGTTATGCGAGGGAATCTGTGAGCCCATCACTATTTCCCGGATGGAAAACGGCAAACAGACTCCCTCCTATGAGCGCATCCGCGCCTTTCTCCACCGGTTGGGCCTGCCGGATGACCGGTATTTTGCCCTCTTGAGTCCAACGGAAATGGAAATCCGGACACTGCAGAATGAGATTCGCGCGGATATGATCCGGTTTTATCGCGCCATGCCGGAAGATAAACCTGTTGTTCGATCGGAAGGACTGAAAAAGCTGAAAAAATTGGAGGACCTCGCGGGATCAGATGAACGAATTATCCGCCAGTATATTTTAAGCATAAAGGTCATCTTTGGTAAGCCAAATAGTCCCTACAGTCCAGAAGAAAAGTTGAACATTCTGCTGGAAGCCTTACGTATCACAGTTCCCAACCTCGATTTGGAAGAAATTAATCTTAGCCTGTATACCTTGGATGAAACATCGTTACTAAACCAGATTGCCGCAGCCTATGCAGAAATGGGCCAACCTAAAAAAGCAATTGACATTTACCGTCAATTGCTTAAGTATGTGCAAAAGCACTATTCTGAGATGTCCCGATATGCTGGAAAACTAGCTCTAATTGCCCACAACTATACTCGTGAGCTCTTTCTTGTAGGCCGATACGATGACGCCATTGAGATTGCGGAATTGGGGTGGAAAGCTTGTACAGAATATGGACATTATCAGTTCTTACCCGGCCTTTTGGATCTTATTGGCGGATGTTATTTTTACAAAGGGGAACAGGAGAAATGCAAAGAACATTACCGTTGTGCCTATTACATATACAAAGCAATCGGAAATGACAGTGACCGATTACGCCTAGAAACAGACGCAAAACAACGGCTAGGCTTCGAGTTTTCTTTTTAATGGTCCGTCTCAGGAAGACCCGGGTCCTCATGTGATGGAGCAGAATACGGAACGATGGGATTCTCAGGATCACCCGGCTCTTCGGGCTCCGTGATAACAGGGGGCTCGACAGGGTCCGGGTCCGAGGCCGCCAGGGCCTGGGCAGGGAGCAGGGAGACGCTCAGCAGCAACGCCGCCAGCAACGCGAGAAATTTGTTTTTCATGACAGGAAATCATCCTTTCTATAATATACATAATTTAAGATACACGCAGGCATTCTTGAATACCATATCGTTCTGTGTTATTTATTTTTTTCATAAAACGATATGGTCCCGCACTCCCGGCCTCCCTGCAGCGGGTCACGCCGCAGGGAGATCGAACACCTGGGTAAACTGGTCCTTCCGCTCCGGGGCGAGGTGGTGGCTGACCAGGATGAGGGTCAGGTCCGGGTTGGAGAGGAGGCTCTTTTCCACGATATCGGCGTTCTTCTGGTCCAGCGCGCTGGTGCCCTCGTCTACCAGGAGGATGGAGCGGTTGTGGATGAGGGCCCGGGCGATGGCTACCCGCTGCTTTTGACCGCCGGAGAGGGCGCTGCCTTCCTCGCCCACCGGGGTGTCGAGGCCAAGGGGCATATGCGCCAAATCTCCGGCGAGGGCGCTGTCCTGGAGGGCTTTCTGCATTTGCTCTTCGGTGAATTCTTCGCCCAGGGTGATGTTGTCCCGGATGGTCGTATTGAAGAGAAACACATCCTGTGCAATGTAGCTCATTTGATGCTGGAGCTGTTCGGGAGTGTAGGCTTTTGCGTCCCTGCCGTCGAAGCGGATGGAGCCGCCGTAGTCCGGAAGCCAGCCCAGGATCAGCTTCAGCAGCGTGCTCTTCCCGCAGCCGGAGGGGCCGGTGAGGGCGTATTTGCCGCCCTTCTCGAAGGTGGCGGAGAGGGAGTCCAGGACTGGCTTGTCACCGTAGCGGAAGCTCACGTTCTCCACGCGGATGGCCTTCTGGACCGGTTCCAGCTCTTGGAGGGGTTCGGGCTGGAGCTCGTCGGCGTGGACGGTGATGCGGTTGAAGTAGGGCTTTGTGGTGAGGACCTGCAAACGCTGGTTCGCCAGATTGTTCAGTCCGTTGGCCACCGATCCGATGAGGGTCGCACTGGCGGTGAGGACCGCCGGGGACAGAACCCCCTGGAAAATCTTTATTCCACAATAAACGTTTGGAAGCAGCTGGGTAATCATCATGATGAAGCCGATCTTACTGTCTATCATGCTTTTTTTATAGCCCTGCTCATACGCGGGCTTCTCCATCCGGTCGCTGGCCGTGTCCATGTCACCGCTGAACCGGGCGCTTTTGCCGAAGAAGCGCAGGACATCATACCCGCTCAAAAGGTCCTTCAAGCCGCTGACTGCCGCCTCCTGCCCCTGGACACACGCTTCGCCCAGCTGGGTCACTCTCTTTGAATAGAGCTTCGGGAGGATAATCATGACTGCGGCGGAGAGGAGCGACAGTGGTACAAATGGCCAGTAGATGAGGCCCAGAGCCGCGATAGCCGCCACGACACGGGCCGTACTGTTGGCGACAGCGAAAGCGTTGTCCCAGCCGTTCGCCTCGATCTTGGCTACGCCGGTGGTGAGCCAGGAGAGATACTCCCCTTTATCCTGGGCGTGGTAGTCCCGATAGTTCTTGTGCATCAAAGTGGCCGTTATGTCCCGGCGGACCGCGTTGTTCAGCTTTCGGGCCGTCCTGTAGTAGGACCAATCCCGCAGAGCCCTTATGACCCAATAGAGGCCCCATCCTGCCACCTCCACAGCGCACCAGAATAGAAAGCCGTAGAGATTCGATGCCAGGAGCGCGTCAAATGCCTGCATCGCCATCAGTGAGAAACTTGCGGACACAAGTTGGACCACCACCGTCAGGGTGAGGAGAAGCAGGATGGGCTTCCAGTGTTTTTTCAGATAGTAAGACATGTCAATCCTCCTTTTCTTTTCGCGTTTCTTTGCGCAGGATCGGGGACTTCCGCCTGTTGAGGGAGGTCGAGCTCCCGCCCGTCATCAGCCAGAAAGCAAAGCTGAGAAATGGGACCCACCCCTCTACCTCAAACGCACAGAACGTTGGGATCACTCCGTCCTCTGTCTCAAGCTCTGTCGCCAGCAGAAGATTCATTTCCGCCATGGATTCTAAAAGCGCCTTGACGTCCTCTTCTTCAACGCCCATCTGCCTGGCGACTGAGCCGGAGGTGAAATTTCGTTCCAAATGGTTGGGCCTGCTGAGAAGATAGTCCAGAAATTCCAGACAATGGGGCCTCGCCAGGAGGGCAAACAGACGGCGGTAGAGATCGCAGTCCGCAAGAAATGCCTTCCAGCCCGCTTCCGGTTCCGGCCAGACAGTAACAAAGGACATATCTTTTGCGCGCGCACCAACGATAAAGCCGTCCTCAGTCATGACTCTGGTCCGTCGAAGGTAACGGTGGACCGTTCCATCCTCTTCCGTGATGTCTGTAAAGTATTGGTCGCTGTACTCCTCCTTAGGCATATTCTTCGCCCCTCCAGCCAGATTTGCCGCTTCCCACACCAGCCGGCAGAGCCAATCCATCCGCTGGCCGTCAGGGACCGTGCGGACCCAGCGCTGCACCGCGTCCATCGGGTCGATCCGCTCCCCGGCTTCCCGGCCGAAAAGGGCGTCGATGGTCACGCCCAGGGCGCCGGCGACGGCGGGGAGGAGCTCCACATCCGGGAAGCCGCCTTTCTCCCACTTGCTCACCGCCTGGGCGGAGACCCCTACCATCTGTCCCAGCTGTTCCTGGGTGAAGCCCCGCTCTTTGCGGAGCGCGGTGATGCGCTCATTCAACAAACCGGACATCCGATCACCTCGTTTCGCTTGATGGTTGTATTGTAGCAAAACCAGTGGTTGAATTCAATGGAGGCAATTTTGCAAAAATCCAACTGGTGATTGAATGCGCAAAGCGGATGCCGGGCGGGCATCCGCTTTACACTGTTTGCGGGGGCGGGTCACGCGGCGAGGTCGTAGACTTGGGTGAACTGCTTTTGCCGTTCCTCGCCCAAGTGGTGGCTGACGAGGATGAGGGTCAGATCGGGGTTGCTGAGAAGGCTCTTTTCTACGATGTCGGCATTTTTCTGGTCTAGGGCGCTGGTGCCCTCGTCCACCAGGAGGATGGAGCGGTCGTGGATCAGAGCTCTTGCAATGGCGACACGCTGTTTCTGGCCTCCGGAGAGGGCGCTACCCTCCTCGCCTACCGGGGTGTCGAGGCCAAGGGGCATATGCGCTAAATCTCCGGCGAGGGCGCTGTCCCGGAGGGCTTTTTGCATCTGCTCTTCGGTGAAGTCTTCACCCAGCGTGATGTTCTCCCGGATGGTCGTGTTGAAGAGGAAGACGTCCTGCTCGATGTAGCTCATTTGGGTCTGTAACTGTTCCGGGGTGTAGGACTTGGCGTCCTGCCCGTCGAAGAAGATGGTTCCCTCGTAGCCCGGAAGCCATCCGAGGAGCAGTTTCAGCAGTGTCGATTTTCCACAGCCGGAGGGACCGGTGAGGGCGTACTTCCCGCCCTTCTCAAAGGTGGCGGAGAGGGCGCTCAGGACTGGCTTCTCGCCGTAACAAAAGGAGATATTCTCCACCGCAATCGCCTCCCGGACCGGGGACAGGCCCTCCGCCTCCCGGGCGGACTGCTCCCCGGCGTGGACGGTGATCTTGTCAAAGTAGGGCTTCGCACTGGCCAGGGACATACGGCAGGACGCAAGATTTTGCAGGCCGTTGGTGATGCCGCCGGTCAGATTGCCTGCGCCAACAATGGCACCCAGGATCACCTTTCCCTGGAGCGCCAGGAACACCGCGATCACCATCTGAAGGAGCATCAGGATATTGCCGGTCAGACCTACCAGGAAGGCGCTGGAGGTCTGCATACAGGTCCGGCGGCAGTTGGCGTCCTCGATCTGACGGCTCACAGCGTCGCCCTGGCGCAGGAACCGGTCCGCCCTGCCGAAGGAACGCAGCACGTCAAAGCCGGAGAGGATGTCCTTCAATTTGGCCGCGCCCTGCTCCTCCGCTGCGGCGCAGACCTCCCCCAGGCGCTCCATCCGCTTCTGAAACAGCTTCGGCAGTACCAGCATGACCGCCGTGGAGACCAGACCCGCCAGCAGAATGACCCAGTGCAGGGACGCCAGGGCGGCAATGTTGAAGAGGACCACCGTGATACAACTCGCAAAGCTGAAGAAAGGGCTCCAGGCCAGGCGCTCGATCTGCTTGACATTGCTGGTCAGCCAGGAGATATACTCCCCGGTGTCCTGACTGTGATAGGCGCTGTGGGACTTTTCCATCAGGGACAGGTAGAGGTCATGCCGGACCTGGTTGTTCAGCGCCCGGACTGCCCGGGCCTCGGCGATGTTTTCCAGGATGAGCACACCGTAATACAGGGTGATTCCGGCAAGTTCGATCACGGTCCAGGTCAGAAATGCGTCCAGGTCCAGCCGGGCGGCCGCGTCAAAGAGCCGCATCAGGCCCAGCTGCCAGAGGGTGAAGATCCCGCTGTAGAGGATGGCGAGAAAGAGGGGCAGAGCAATTCTTTTCCAGTTTTTGACAAAATAGCACCTCATGATTCAGTTCTCCATTTCTTTCCACTTTTCCCCCCGCAGGACGGGGGTGGAGCGCCTGTTTTGGCCGTTTGTGATCCCGTTGCCGGAGGCCAGATAGGATGCAAGGCTGAGGAGGGGGACCAGACACTCGGTCTCATACATACAGTAGGTGCTGACCAGACCCTCTTCCGTCTCCAGCTCCGTCACCATCAGGATGTTCATCTCCGCCAGAGCCCCTAAAAGGCTCTCCACCTCGGCGGCGTCAAAGCCGGTCTGCTTGACGACCGCCCCTGCCATGAAGTTTCGTCCGTAGCGGCTGGGCTTGCTGTGGAGGTATTCCAGGAGCTCCAGACAGTGGGGGCGGGCAAGGAGGGCGAACAGGCGGCGGTAGAGGTCGTTGCTCTCCAGGAAGGGCTCCCAGCCCGCCTTCGGCTCCGGGAAAATGGCGAGATAGGACATATCGTTTGCCCGGACGCCCAGAAGAAGGCCGCTTTCCAGCATGACCCTGGTCCGCTCCAGCATCCGGTAGGTCTTGTCGTCCGCTTCAATGGAGGCCTGACGGCAGTGGTCCACATAGTGGTCCCAGTCAGCAGCGTCCGTAATACTGCGGGCGGAGAGTGTGCTCATGACCGACCAGATGAAGTGGCAAAGACGGTCCATCCGCTGCTCCTCGGGGAAGGTCAGCATCCAGCGGCGGACCGCCGCCTTCACATCCAGCCCCTCCTCCACCCGGCCGAAGAGGGAGTCGATGGAGACGCCCAGGGCGTCGGCGACGGCGGGGAGCAGGGATACGTCCGGCGCGCCGCCCTTTTCCCACTTGCTTACCGCCTGGGCGGAGACCCCTACCATCTGCCCCAGCTGTTCCAGGGTGAACCCCCGCTCCTTGCGCAGTGCGGCGATTCGTTCGTTTAATTGATCCAGCATATGGCCACCTCGGTCTGTTTGATGGCTGTATTGTAGCAAAACCAGTGGTTGAAATCAATGAATGAAATTTTGCGAAATTTGAACCGGAGATTGAAAATTTAAAACGGACGCCGGGTGGGCGTCCGTTTTGCGCTGTATTGGGAGGGCAGGTCATGCGGCGAGGTCGAAGACCTGGGTGAACTGTGCCTTCCGCTCCTCGGTGAGGTGGTGGCTGACGAGGATGAGGGTCAGGTCTGGGTTGCTGAGAAGGCTCTTTTCTACGATGTCGGCATTTTTCTGGTCTAGGGCGCTGGTGCCCTCGTCCACCAGGAGGATGGAGCGGTCGTGAATCAAAGCTCTTGCAATGGCCACGCGCTGTTTCTGACCGCCGGAAACATTTGAACCGCCCTGCCCCATCTCCGTCGCATAGTTCTTGGAGAATGCCCTGATAAATCCATCGGCCTGGGCACTTTCGGCTACAGCATAAATCTCCTCCATCGATGCCTCTTCCTTCCCCCAGCGCAGATTTTCTTCGATAGAACCGGAGAAAAGAACATTCTTTTGCAGAACCATCCCCACACCGTTTCTAAGGTTTTGCAGGGAATACTCCCGCACATCCACACCGTCCACCAGCACCTGCCCGCTGCTCACATCATAAAGACGAGGAATCAGCTGCACCAGCGAAGTTTTCCCGCTTCCTGTTGCCCCGATAATACCAATAGTCTGACCAGGCAAAGCAGTAAAATTCAAATGTTCCAGCACCAGATTGTTTTCTTTTTTTCCATCACTGCCCGATGAAGATGACTGATAAGAAAAACAGACGTCCTTAAATTCCACCCTTCCTTCTGTGACTTTTTTCTCCTTTTGGGCAGAATACTCATCCGTTAAATCAATCTCCACATCCATCACTTCATTGATGCGCTTAACAGAAGCCATCGCACGGGAACTTTGTAAAAAGACCATGGAAAGCATCATCAACGACATTAAAATCTGCACAATATACGTGGTAAATGCAGTTAAATCCCCCACCTGCATTTCCCCGGCAATAATAATATTCCCCCCGTACCATACCACTGCCAAAGTCGTAATATTCATCGCCAGCATCATCACCGGCATCGTCATAATTACAATGTTTAATGCCCCCATACTGGCCTCTTTCAGCTGCCCGTTCGCCCTGCAAAACTTCTCCTCCTCATAATCTTCGCGCACAAAGGATTTAATCACGCGGACATTCGTCAGAGCTTCCTGGATTCCATTATTTAAGGTATCAATTGCCTTTTGCATCACCTGAAACCTGGGGAAGGCCGTCCGAAGGATAATGACAATCGCCAGGGTCAGCAGGGGAATAACAACTAAAATAATCACCGCCAGACGGGGATTCATCATAAAGGCCATAATCAGCGCCCCAATCATCATCCCCGGCGCTCGAAACATCATCCTAAGTCCCATCATTACCACGTTCTGCACCTGCTGAATATCATTGGTCAGACGGGTAACCAGCGACCCTGTCGAAAAATCATCAATATTTTTAAACGAAAATT
>OFGA01001014.1_pt1 | contig 20793 bp, 17 predicted proteins | sample 1521471 | NCBI WGS metagenome assembly OFGA01 (sample SAMEA3504086, study PRJEB24116) | mouse gut metagenome | biome: mouse gut; feature: mouse-associated habitat; material: faeces | place: Denmark | collected 2011
AATAATTAAAAACGTACACATCTCATTACTGGCAATTCCCTTCTTTCTCACCGGTCCCGGAAGTCTACCCCGCCTCCTGTCGTCCTCCAGCTTTGAAAGCTCTTCCATCGCCCGTAATCCCCCTTGTGTCAAGTTAATGACACGAACTTTTCAAATAAAAGGTTTTCCGTTTTATCCTTTTCCACTGCTGAGAATAATATCATTCTTCTTTAATATTTTTGAAAGCCCGAATTCCCTTATTCAATTTGTTTAATAATAGAGGGCTGGCTAAATTTCTTATACTGCTATTTTGTATATGTAATTCATTACATAAAAAAATAATATTCTCCATAGTTTTAGGCAAATGTGTCATTTCAGGATGCGAAATACAACACAATATCTCTCCTCTGTCCATCTGATAAATCTTTTTAACAAAACTATCTGTACTATTCATTGCACTTATTAATTCATTTGAAATATCTTCTTTTTCAAAGTGAATCCTTAGTTTATATCTTAACATCCGCTGTATTTCCCCTCGCTTATAGCAATCATACGCCAAATCTTCCAAGCAACGTACAATTTCATGATCGCAAACTTCAAGTGTGGCATTAATACTATTTAATCCACGATGATATTCATAATACTTCTTATCTTTCCACTCCTCCCTATGTTTATATCGAACGTCGTGTTCAACCTCGTACCATCCTTCAGAAAATATCGTCCTTAGTTGTAACTCGAATGTCTTTTCAATGCGATAGTTTTCCCATAAATATTGCGGAAACAATTCAATAATATCATCAGGTAAATGGAATACAAAATTTCTTCTGATAGGCGAAAAATTTTCCGCTTTCGGAACATCTTCCTCTGAGTCTTCTGGAATTAATTGAAACATACTGGAAAGAATCTTTTTGCATACAAGTATATCATCATGGTAATAAAGAGCCACTCGCACACCTATTATATCTTGCATTCCTTTTTTTCGGCCTTTATACTTATCCTCTTTTTCAATCAACTTAATTGCTGTTGAGTGAGCAGCTTTTATTCTTGCAAAAATGCGGTAATAAATCCCTGCCTTATCTAAGCCCTGCGAAATCTTAGAAAGTAATTCTCTGTCTGCTGTGTTTCCATTTATTAACGTATATATATCCCTTTCATTTATATCCTGTACTTCTTTCATAAATTCTCCTCTACTATCTTCCAAGAATATGTTTTATTTCCCCCATATAATTTGTATTCAATTCATAACATATGTTTAATTCCCGAATAAAACCTTTTCTTAATAAGCTCTGAATTGCTTTCTGTATATTAGTATGCTTTTGCGGATTCACACCTTTAAAAAGAGCCGTATAAGTTCTCCTCAGTTCAGCCGAAGAGTATCCTGGTTTCCAAAACTGCTCTAATACTATTTTCTCGTAGTCATCTCCCGAATCTCCTAAAACTGGTACTTCATGTTCAGCACACAAATCTTTTTCTCCAATGCAATTTATAAAAACTAATTCTTCATCAGGCTTTCCCTCTACCACAATATTATAAAACTGACATTTATAAAACCTGCATTTCATAAAAACGGATGCACTAATTTTACAGTTTTCAAATAAGCAATTATCAAATATACAATTATCAAATATATATTCTTTCCTAAATGAAATATATTTTGAAAATATAAGAGACTGAAAATATTGATTTTTGTAATTACTGTTTGGACAATGTAACAATGCACATTCGACATTCAACCTACACACAGCTGTTATGTCCTTAAGAGTATATTGTATTTTTTTATAAAAATCTAATCTGATTTTCTCACCACGACCTTCATATGATGTAGTTATTATATCAAGATATCTTTCCGAAATCTCTTCAGGTAATAAATAACCATTCCTTACCGCATCACCTGCCATTATTCCCAAAATGAATTCATTAATAAAACCATATTGATTTTGAAAAAGCGAAATCCTATCTAATAAGCAACTATGTGATAGTCTCTGCACATATTCCTGAGATGTTTGAATAACAGGATCTACTTCTCCACTTTTATGATATCGCCCAAGCAATTCTGGAAATTTATCTTCAAGTATATCTTTTAATATATCCTGAAGAAATTCATTAGTTTCTGATGTTATATCATACTGAGCAAAACTTCCTGCCAATTTTTCTAAAATTGTATGCTGTTCTTCCTCATCTAATAATAAATCCAACCGTTCACGATCCCTGTTTAAAAGCAGGCTCAAATATTGATCCAGTACAGAATCCTGATTACTTAACTGCACTACTAATTGACTTTCACTCATATTCTTTAAAAACGTCAATAAAACAGGATTTGCCATTCCTTCTATATCAATTCCTTTTTCTTGTATGATTTTATATATTCTATTACCCAGCCATTCTTGAACTGATGGTTTCATAATACGTAGTCTATCAACAATACACCCTCTACCTAACTTTGACATGACCCATTCTTCAAATAAATCCCCACTAAAAATAGCACTATTTCTAGTTGTTAGCAAAATCCAAGCATTCGAATCATCCCCCAATAAATCTGCTATTGTAGATAGCATAGATAAAGATCTCTCATCAGAATCATCTAATACCGCATTTTTTTGTTCAATCAGTTCGTCAAATCCATCAATAATCAAAGGTATACGACCTGTTTTTATTTCGCGAATCACTACTGCTGAAGACAGCTGAGTAAATTTTTTATCAATCTCATCTTGCAACACATAACGAAATAATCTGGCATTTCGATTTTTTGATAGCTCAATAAACAATGGAACCTGTATTTTTTCTGAATTCAGTAAGTTGTTTATAATCTCATAAACAGTACAAGTTTTTCCATATCCAGCTGCTGCTTCCATTATTGTAAGTCTTGCATTAGTTATTTGTCTGGTTTCAATAATGTATTTTACTAAATCACTTTTAATAACAGAATTAGAATCCTGAAAAGAACCAGCAATATATTCAAATATTCCCTGTAATTTCTCACTTTGACGTATGCAAAAATTATTATATTCCTGTTTTAATCGTTTCTTATTTTCCTCTGGATAAAAAAAAGCTTGAAAAAGAGACTTTTCTGCCTCATATAGACCCTCATAGCTATGCACTACAATAGAATTATAACCTATTTTCTCATATTCCTTCTTCATTGCAGTAATTTCGCAATCTGTCAGCTTATCATTTTTTAATTTTACAAACTCAATATTATTAAAAAAACCCAAATGATAACTAAACACGATAAAACTTTCTGTTTTTGATACAAATTCTTTTTCAAATCCATATAGTTTGTATAATTCTGTTAATTCGTTAACTTTCATGATGCCTCTCCTTCAAATGATTATTATATTTTTCATTAAAATACCGGTTTAAATTCCCAATATTATAAAGCGGCAAATTTGTGACCCAATCCTGCTCCCGAAACCCAGACATCGATACCCTTACAGCATCTCTTACTCCATATTTCTGTACAAAAACCTTTAAGCTTTTCGCCTGCAGGTTTTCTTCTGCCTTTACTTCCAGCGGAACAATACAATCATCTGTTTGAATCAAAAAATCCAACTCCGAAGTAGCATTCTCCGACGACCAGTAAAATATATCATTTTCCGAATTGACAATTAACTGCTGCAAAACATACTGTTCCGTCAAAGACCCTTTAAATTCTTCAAACAGCCTGTTACCTTCTAAAATTGTTCTTGCATTCAAACGGCACATGGCACCCAGCAAACCAACATCCACAACAAACAACTTGAATGCCGAAAAATCCTGATACGCCCTAAGCGGAAAATCCGGCTTTTTCACCCGGCTGATTCTATATACCAACCCCACATCCGTCAACCATGTGATGGCCGCCTCATATTCTCTGGCTCTGGCCCCTTCACGAATTAATCCATAAATAAACTTTTTGTTTTCTTTTGCCAACTGAGCCGGAATAGAATTCCACAACATTCTGATTCGCGTAACAATTTCCTTTGTAGTATGCTTGGACAAATCATTTTCATAGGCATACAATAACTTGTTTTGGATTTCCCTTACTCTCTTCAGATCTCTGTTCGTAATAAATTCCGAAACGGCCTCCGGCATTCCCCCAACATAGTAATAGTATTTCAGATAATCCGTATACTTTGTCTTAAATGCCTGCATGATGTCCGGATCATTCCTGTCTAATATTTCTAACAGCTTCTCTTCCCCGCATGCCAGTAAAAATTCCCGAAATGTCAATGGATATAAATTACAAAAATCAACTTTTCCAACCGGAAACGACGTTCCTTCATGCAATGCAATCCCCAAAAAAGAACCTGCCGCTATAATATGATACTGAGGTGCATATTCCTGAAAATACTTTAAAGACTTTAATGCTCTGGGTATTTCCTGTACCTCATCAAAAATAATAAGTGTTTTCTCAGGATTGATTTTAAAACCCACTTCTATTTCTAACATTTCAATAATTCTGCCAATGTCAAATGCTTCCCGGAAAACCTCTTGCATCCTCTCGTTCTCATCCATACTGATATAAGCACATCTCTCATAATATTGCCTGCCAAACTCTTGCATAATCCATGTTTTTCCTACCTGACGCGCCCCTCGCAATACCAGCGGCTTTCTGTCAACTTCACATTTCTTAAAAGACTAAAATGCGGAGAGCCTCACGCTCTCCGCTTTCCATCCATCACTTTACAAAAAATAATCGCCGTCAGCGTACTCACCGCCGTGGCTATAATCGCCGGCCCGACAATGGACGCCGGGTTTACCGCCCCGTACTGGCTCCGGTAGGCGATCATATTCACCGGAATCAGCTGCAGAGACGAAATATTCAGGATCAGGAACGTACACATCTCATTGCTGGCCGTCCCCCGTGGAACGGAAGGCCTTTTTATTTCCGTCCGGCCGCTTCTTTCTTTTATTCTTTTTTCTTCCTCCTTCCGCTTTTCCTCCTCCAGCTCTTCCAGGCTCTCCATGGCTTTTAAGCCAGCCGGCGTAGCCGCCCATCCCAATCCAAACACATTTGCAATAAAATTTTCCGCAATATACTGATTCGCCGAATGACCTTTCGGTATCCTCGGAAATAAAATTCTCAGAATCGGCTTCATGCACCTGACAGCACTTGAAATAATGCCGGATTTTTCCGCAATCCTCATCAACCCCATCCACAAGGCCATCACCCCAGTCATGGTCACACATAAAGTAACCGCCTCTTTAGAAGAATCGATTGCCGCCTGCGTAACATCAGGCAATGATCCTGTCAATGCCGCATAAACAATACCGGCAACGATCATACATCCCCATAAATAATTCATACTCTCACCAGAAATATATCTTTCTTCCATATATATGTGTATCCTTCGCAATCCAGACACAAAACTAAAAATTCATGGTCGCCGCGATCAACTGCTGCATCCTTTCTTCAAATGTCCTTCACTCAAATATCCTCCGCCCAAATGTCCTGCCTTCAAACATCCTTTCCCTGATCGATTACATCTTGACTTTTCTTTATCCTAATGTTAACTTCATTAGAACAGCACACATGTCAAGGAGGAATCACATGCAGCACCCGCAATCTCCCACTCTGAAGGAACCTCGTCACCATGGCACGAAATCATTTCCTTTTGCAGCTTACAAAACCTGTTTTTTTTCAAAAGGTACTATGGTAAAACATCACTGGCATGAAGAAATAGAAATCATCTATTTTTTTGAAGGAGATTTCCGACTTGAGATTAACATGGAACCATTTTATATTCGTTCTGAATGCATTTATTTCATTAATCCTGGAGAACTACATAGTATTGTCATCGAAAAAAATAAAAGTTCAGAAGAAGAAGCGATCGTTTTTTCACCAGATATTTTAAGTTTTGACTGTTATGACGCAGTTCAGGTTCAGCTGATCCAGCCGATACAAAATGGGAAAATGCTGTTTCCCCGTTGTCTCAGGCCGGAGCATCCTGATTTTACATCTGTTCGGGATATATTTTTGAATATCATACGCAAAAGCAGACAGCCCTTTGAAGACCACACGTTATCGAATGATCTGACCAGTCAGTTATTTATAAAGTCCTCTCTGCTGCACATCTTTGCGCTGCTATCTGCCGGCAGACTTTTTATTCCCGCAGAAAAAAATTATGACAAGCGCGTAGAAGAAATAAAAAAAATTATTACATATATTATGGAAAACTATAAAGAAAAAATATATATTCGTGATCTGGCAGAATTAGTAAATATGAACGAACAATATTTTTGCCGCTTTTTTAAAAAGGCGATCGGTCGTTCTCCCATAGCATATATCAATGATTACCGGATAAAACAGGCCGTTCATCTGTTAAAAGAAACAGAACTTCCGGTTATGGAAGTCTGCCTGGAATGCGGGTACAATAATCTTGGAAACTTTTTGAGGGAATTTAGAAACTGTACCAACACTACCCCATTACAATATCGTAAAAATTATCACTCCAAAAACGCTGAAGAAATGCCTGATCTTTCAGAAAACAGGAGTCATAAAGACTAAGATTTTTGTAAAAGTCAAAATATTGTATTTTTTAATCAAATAAACGTAAGACATTTTCAAAATATACCATTATAATGTAAAAAAACAGATCCGAACACCTGCAACCTACAGTACAATCATTCAAAGAATAATATCTTACGGAGGTATATTTATGACAAAAAAATGGTGGCATGACAAAGTGGCATACCAAATTTATCCAAAGAGTTTTTGTGATTCCAATGGGGACGGAATTGGCGATATTCCCGGTATTATCAGCAAACTGGATTATCTTCATGATCTCGGTATTGATATTATCTGGTTGTCTCCATGTTACTGTTCTCCATTAGCTGACGAAGGTTATGACATTTCAGACTATTACAGGATCGATCCTCGTTTCGGTACGATGGATGATATGGACCGCTTAATCGCTGAGGCAAAAAAACGCGACATGTATCTGCTGATGGACCTCGTAGTCAATCACTGTTCCGACGAACACGAATGGTTTCAAAAAGCCTGCAAGGACCCTGAAGGCAAATACGGCAATTTCTTTTACCTTGAGGATAAAAAAGAAGACACGCTCCCAACCAACTGGCGTTCTTACTTTGGCGGGCCCGTTTGGGAAGACCTTCCAGGTACAAAGAAACAATATCTGCATGTTTTTCACAAGAAACAGCCAGACTTAAACTGGGAGAATCCGCAGCTTCGCGAAGAAATATATAAAAATATTAACTGGTGGCTGGAAAAAGGAATCGGCGGTTTTCGTATTGACGCTATTATTAATATCAAAAAAGCGCTTCCATTTCGCAACTATGAACCGGATCGTGCCGATGGACTGTCCAGTATTAATAATATGTTAAAAGAAGCACAGGGAATCGGACAGTTTTTAGGAGAAATGCGTGATCGTACATTTAAAAATTACGATGCATTTACGGTTGGAGAAGTGTTCAATGAAAAACCTGAAGAGATTTCCGACTTTATAGGAGACAACGGTTATTTCTCAAGCATGTTCGATTTCAATGAAACCATTTGCGGCGGCAGTGAAAAAGGATGGTACGACGCCAGACAAATTACGCCTGAAGAATACAAAACCTGTTGTTTTGAAGCGCAAAAAAAGGCCGGACAGATCGGATTTTTGTCAAATATTATAGAAAATCACGATGAACCAAGAGGTGTCAGCCGATATCTTCCACAGGGCGACTGCACGGTAAAAAGTAAAAAAATGCTCGCCGCATTAAATTTTATGCTGCGCGGGATTCCTTTTATCTATCAGGGACAGGAACTCGGAATGGAAAATGTTCCGTTTGCTTCTATCGATGAAATAGACGATATTTCCACACTGGATGAATACCAGACAGCCTTAAATGCCGGACTCTCACCAGAAGAAGCCTTAAAAGCTGTATCCAGATTCAGTCGTGATAATGCCAGAACGCCAATGCAGTGGTCTGCGGATAAACATGCCGGATTTACGACCGGTACGCCGTGGCTCAAAGTAAATCCAAATTATACGACAATTAACGCTGCTTCACAGCAAAACGATAAAGGCTCCGTAAAAAATTTTTACAAACAATTGATCGCGCTGCGCAAACATCCGGAATATAAAAATACAATCGTATACGGTACGTTAGAACCGGTCTGGGAAGATCAGAAAAACTTAATGGCTTATTACCGCAAGGAAGATAAGACACTGCTCGTAATTGGTAATTATCAGAAAGAAGAACAGGCTGTGCATCTTCCTCAAACCTATAAACGTATTTTATTAAACAATGATTCGACGCTGAGACAAACAGACAACATACTTTACTTAAGCGGTTATCAGGTTGTGATATTAGAATTTTAAAGAATGAGAAAGGAACGGAAAGCGATGAAAAAAACATGGTGGAAAGAATCAGTTATTTATCAGATCTACCCGCGCAGTTTTATGGACAGCAACGGGGATGGAATCGGAGATATCAAAGGAATCACAGGCAAACTGGATTACCTGAAATATCTTGGTATCGACATCATATGGTTATCTCCTGTGTATCAGTCCCCGAATGATGATAATGGGTACGACATCAGCGATTACCGATCCATTATGAGCGAATTTGGTACCATGGATGATTTTGATGAAATGCTTGAAGAAGCTCATAAAAGAAATATCCGGATCGTGATGGATCTCGTTGTCAATCATACTTCCGATGAGCATGAATGGTTTATTGAAAGCCGCAAATCAAAAGAAAACCCGTATCGGGATTACTATATCTGGCGTGAGAGCAAAGATGCTGCAGCTCCTCCAAATAACTGGGGATCCTGTTTCGGCGGCCCTGCCTGGGAATACGATGCAGCGACAGATATGTACTATCTGCATCTTTTTTCCAAAAAGCAGCCGGATTTAAACTGGGATCATCCGATGGTGCGCAAAGAAGTATTTGATATGATGACCTGGTGGTGTGAAAAAGGGATCGACGGATTCCGCATGGATGTGATTAGTATGATATCCAAGACAAAAGATATGCCAGACGGTGAAGTACACGATCTATATGGAGATTTTGCACCTTACTGCGTACATGGGCCAAATGTTCACAAATATCTGCAGGAGATGAACGAGCAGGTACTATCCAAATACGATATTATGACTGTTGGAGAAACGTCCGGCGTAACTCCGGAACAGGCAAAGCTATACGCCGGCGAAGATACAAACGAATTAAATATGGTATTTCAGTTTGAACATGTAGAAAGCGATGGTAAATATGGAAAATGGACGGATGAGCAAATTCCTCTGACGACGTTAAAGAAATTATTGTCTCGCTGGCAGACTGAATTGTATGGCAAAGCCTGGAATAGTCTGTTTTGGGATAATCACGATCAGCCAAGAGCTGTTTCACGGTTCGGAAATGACAGTCCGCAATACCGCGAAGTTTCTGCAAAAATGCTGGCAACCTGTCTGCACATGATGCAGGGTACTCCTTACATCTACCAGGGAGAAGAACTTGGAATGACCAATTATCCATTCAGCGATCGAAAGGAATTTCGAGATATCGAAAGTATTCATGCATATGAAGAATGGTGCGAAAGCGGCCGCCTTTCTCATGAAGCATTCTGGCCATGCCTTATATTTAAAAGTCGTGACAATGCCAGAACTCCTATGCAATGGGACGATACCGCCTATGCCGGATTTTCATCAGCACAGCCATGGATCGCCGTAAATCCAAATTATACAGAAATAAATGCAAAAGCGCAGACTTCTGATCCTGATTCTGTGTTCCATTACTATAAAAAACTGATTACGCTTCGTAAACAGTATCCGGTCATCGTATATGGTAAATACGAATTACTTTTAGAAAACAGCGAAGATCTGTTCGTTTACACAAGAACTCTGGAAGATGAAAAAATACTCGTCGTTTGCAATTTTTCTCAAAAAGAAGCCGATTTTCAGATACCGGAATCCTTCCAAAACGCCGTTTGTCTGATATCAAATACCTCGTCTTCATATAAAGAAGAAACGATTACTTTAAAACCTTACGAAGCATTTGTATTATTAAAAAAATGATACCTGTGAGAAAAAGAAACGCTTTAAAACCAGCTTATCAGTGATAAGCTGGTTTTTCAGACTGCATGCAATTTCATGGACGTTCTATTTTTCTAAAACAATCATATATTATACAAATTCAATCATTCAGGTAAATATTTGGCAGCTTTCTAATATCATCCACAGCACACCTGATTTTTCAGGTTATTATACACAACCTCCCTAAGATATCCACAAGATAGAAAATACGATATCCTTCTATTAAAAATAACTCATTAGAAATCTGCCGCATATTTACAATGAGGTATTATGAAACGTTTTAGTTTTTCGAACAAATCAGACAAAAAGAAAATACCTTCCCCGCTCCTGTTTCCAATCTATGCACTGATTGGTCTTTTGCTCGTAATTGGGTTATATCGATTCCATGCTGCATCTACACAGACGGATTCTTCTTATATAAGTACACAATCCACAGCAAAAAACCAGGAAGCCGCCTTTCAATCTTACCTAAAGAAATTGTTTCAGGCACAAATAACTGAAAATACTTTAAATCTTCATTATACGCTCGCAGATCCTTCTTCAGCTGATATCAGGGAATATCCTGTTACATTTGGAATCGTTTCTTCAAAACAGGAATCTTCTCAGCTTGCAGCGTTAGAAAATATGCAAAATGAGCTGAAAAAATATGATTCTTCCAGGATGTCGCTTTCTTCACAAATTACATATGACATCTTGCAGGATTCTATCTCACGAAGCATGGAGCTGGCGCCTTACTACTATTATAATGAATTACTAAGCTCTACGGGAGGCGTTCAGTCCGAATATCCGATTTTGCTTGCTGAATATTCCTTCCGCACAAAGAAAGATATCGACGATTATCTCACTCTGCTCTCCCAATACGATACGCTGTTTCAACAAGTTTGCGCTTTTGAAAAAGAAAAAGCCAAACAGGATCTTTTTATGAACCAGAGAGCAGTAGATAATCTGATTTCACAATGCCAGGCATTTATTCCGGAAAACTCAAAAGATTCCTTTTGGGAAATAACATTTAAAGAACGTCTGGATCAGATAAAATCATTAAGTAAAAAAGAGAAGAACGATTATATTCGCCAGAATCAGGAAATGCTGCAGGAACATGTCTATCCTGCCTACCACAATCTGATCGCCATATTAAAAGCTCTTCGAAAAGAAGGTAAAAATGAGCAGGGCCTCTGTTACTTCAAAAATGGAAAAAAATATTATGAACTGCTTGTAAAATCTACAACAGGTTCCGATCGTTCCATTTCTCAGCTTCAGAAAATGACAGAAGAACAACGCGATAAAAACCTGGAAGAATTTACTGAAATAACATCCAATTTAACGAAAAACGCCTATCATCAGTCTTCCGGACTACTGCCTTATCAGACGCCTGAAGAAATGCTGGAACATTTAAAAACACAGATTCAGACCTCGTTTCCAGCAGCCCCTTCAGCTCATTACACTGTGAAAAACGTCAATGAAAAGCTGCAGGAATTTTTATCCCCTGCCTTTTATCTGACAGCGCCTATGGATCAGTTTACTGAAAATTGTATTTATATCAATCCGGGAAATAATTATAATGAGATAGAATTATTTACAACTTTGGCACACGAAGGATATCCCGGTCATTTATATCAGACCATTTATTCTTACTCTAAAAATCTGTCTCCGATCCGCTATCTGTTATATCATGGCGGTTATACTGAAGGATGGGCTACTTATGTAGAAATGCTTTCCTATCAGTATGCCGGACTGGATCCCCTGATTTCCCGCGCACTTATGTTAAATCAGGATGCAACATTAAGTCTTTATGCTACTGTTGATATGAGCGTACATTATGACGGATGGACTTTGGCTGACACTGCTGACTTCTTAGGCAAATATGGGATTACAGAAACTTCTGTAATATCCAAAATATATCAGGCCGTAATTGAAAATCCGGCAAACTATCTGAAATATTATATCGGATATCTGGAATTTCTGGAACTCAAAGAGCAGGCGAAAACTTACTATGCAAATGATTATTCAGAGTTAATGTTCCATACTGCTGTTCTGAATATGGGTTCCGCGCCATTTTATATATTAGAAAAATACTTCGTGAAATACTACAAAGCGGCAAATTAAGTACAATTTAAAGTTTCAGCCCCTGGGAGCATTTCTGCCGGACCCAGGGGCTGAACAAAATCTGATCGATCAGTGATTCAATAACTGCTGATAGACGTCCCGCTTTGAAATCCCGCGATCTTTAGCGACCTGTTTCATAGCCTCTTTCCTTGAAATACCTTTCGATTCATACAGATTCATATGTTCCTGCAGGTCCATCGTTGTCCATTTCTGCCTGTTCTCTTCTTCAATATCGTCATAAGATTTTCCTTCCACTACAAGAACAAACTCTCCGCGCGCTTCCTGCACTTTATAATAATCAACTGCTTCTTCCAAAGACATACGCAATATCTCTTCATGCTTTTTTGTTAACTCTCTGCACACCGATATCTTACGATTTCCAAGAACCTGATACAATTCCTCTAACGTATGCAGCAGGTGATGCGGCGCCTCGTAGATAACAATCGTCCTTGTTTCATTCTTTAATTCTTGCAATATATTTCCTCGTTTTTTCTTATCGCGCGGCAAAAATGCTTCAAATGCAAATCTTCTGGTACTTAATGCCGATACCGTTAAAGCAGTCACGCACGCAGCGGCTCCTGGCAAAGCGTTCACTTCAATGCCTGCTTCGCAGCAAATCCTGACCAGCTCTTCTCCAGGGTCAGAGATCCCCGGAGTTCCGGCATCTGTAATCAGAGCGATATTTTTCCCTTCCTGAAGTTTTTGCAATAACTGATATGCTTTCTCTATTTTATTAAATTCATGATAACTGGTCATAGGTACCCGGATATCAAAATGATTCAGTAGCTTAATGGAATTTCTCGTATCTTCAGCTGCAATCAGATCTGCTTCTTTTAACGTACGTAACACCCGTAAAGTAATATCCTCCAGATTTCCAATGGGAGTGGCGCACAAATATAATTTTCCTGCCATAAATAATCTCCTTGATGTCTGTACTGTCTAATAGCCATAAGTATCATATATTTCATCCGTATACGTTCCGTTTTCCCGATAAACGATCAGCGGTTTTTCTACGGTCAGTCTTGGTTTTCCTCCGCGCAGTCCTTCGATCAGCACCATATTGGGCTCACGATCGACATATGGATACACCAGCTTCATACGTTTTGGTTCTATCCCATAATTTGTCATCTTACACATAATCTCTGAAAGACGAAACGGACGATGTACCATATAAAATCTGCCCTTTGGAGGCAGTATCTTTGCGCTTTCCCTTAATATATCTTCCAATGTACATAATACTTCATGACGTGCGATCGTTTTTGCATCCTGTAAATTTTTAAGACCGTGCTGTCCTATCATATACGGAGGATTCACTGTAATAACAGCAAAAGAAGATGCTCCAAACAGCCTGGAAGCATCTTTAATATCTCCGGTTACAATATCTATTTTGTTTTCCAAATGATTCAGCATCACGCTTCTTCTTGCCATATCTGCACTTTCCGGCTGAATTTCCAGTCCCGTAAAATGATTGCCGTCCGTCTTTGCCTCTAATAATAGCGGTATAATTCCAGTCCCGGTTCCTAAATCTAACGCACATTCGTTAGCTTTTACCTGTGCAAATCCAGATAACAATACCGCATCCATTCCAAAACAGAACCGTTTTGGATTCTGAATAATTACATAGCCGTTTCTTTGCAGATCATCGATGCGTTCTCCCTGATGAAGATTATTTTGCGTCATCTAATTTTGATTTTCCTTCCCTGTCTTCCAGTACCGACAGTTTTTTTATCTCTTCAGCCGATACTTTTACTTTATGTTTCTTTTGTTTAAACTTCAGTTCGTTTACTTTATATTCTCTTAATTCTTTTTCTCCGTTCACATCCACTTTTACTTTTACAATCTGACGTAATACGCTGACACTTTGCACCTCGCCTCGTAATCCATCTTTTGTCGATACGTATTCGTTAATCTCCGGCAGCGTACTGTTTAAATATTCATATGTCTCCTGCTCATTTTTCAAACAACACATTAATCTTCCGCAGACACCTGATATCTTTGTAGGATTTAATGATAAATTCTGCTCTTTTGCCATCTTAATCGATACCGGCACAAATTCAGATAAATAAGAAGAACAGCACAATTGACGTCCACAGATCCCAATTCCGCCCAAAATCTTCGTTTCATCCCTGACGCCAATCTGACGCAGCTCAATTCTCGTACGAAATACAGAGGCAAGATCTTTAACCAGTTCCCGAAAATCAATTCTTCCGTCGGCAGTAAAATAAAATAACAATTTATTATTATCAAATGTATATTCAGCCTGAACCAGTTTCATTTCAAGTCCATGCTTTTTTATTTTCTCCTGGCATATTTTATATGCCCCTTCCTGTTTATCTTTATTTTTCTGCTGCTGTTTCTCATCTTCGTCTGTCGCAATCCGGATCACCGGTTTTAAAGGCTGCGTTACTTTATCGTCTTCTACATCTTTGGGCGGAATCATAACGACGCCAAATTCGACTCCTCTTGCCGTCTCCACGATCACATGCGTTCCGGTTTCCATTTCCATATCTATAGGATCAAAGTAATAGATTTTCCCCGCGTTTCGAAATCTGACTCCTACGATTTTTATCATATAACCTAATTCTCCTTCATTGTCAGCAATAATAATTCAATTACAATATCAAAATTTACATTTGCATTTAATCTTGTTTTGGCCCTTTCCAAAGCCTTTAATATTTCCTGTATTCCATGATAGGAACTTTTACTTGCCTGTTTTTTAATATCGTATATCTGTTCTTTAAATATCAGTCCGTTAATATCCATCGTCGCTTTATACATCAATACGTCGCGGTACCATACCATCATAATATCAAAATAATCATTGACGGATAACTTGTATTCTGCAATCTGCTTTACCGCTTCTCCCATTTCATATATATCAATATCTTTCACCCGCTTCATAAGCTGTACAGCGGAATCTTTTAACTCTTTAAAATTATCCGACCCAGCCAGCTGTATGGCTTTTCCAACATTTCCCTGTGCAAAAGCGGTACTGATATCCGCCTGATAGTCCGGTATCTGTAAATTCTTCATCAGATAGCTTTTAATCTTTTCATTAGCTACCGGTTTTAAATTCAGACGAATACAGCGTGATAAAATCGTAGGCAGAAACATATCCGCATTGGTAGTCAGTAATAAAATAACGGCATAAGCCGGCGGTTCTTCCATTGTTTTTAGCAGCGCATTCTGTGCCTGCGGATTCATCTTCTCTGCTTCATCTACGATATAGATTTTATAAGGACTGGCATACGGCTTTACTACTATATCCTGATTTACCTGTCTGCGTATATCGTCCACTGAAATTGTATTTGGTTTCTCATGCGATACGTATATGATATCCGGCTGGTTATGGCTGATTGCCTGTCTGCAGGAATGACATTCCATACATCCCTCAATCCCCTTTTTCTCGCACTGCAAAGCCATCGCAAATGCTTCTGCCAGCATTTTCTTTCCGGACTGATCCGGACCATTCAAAATATATGCATGTGAAACCTTATCCAGTTTAATCGCATTTTGAAAATGCTCTGTCATTTGTTCATGACCTATGATGTCTCTAAACCCTGCCATAACGACACCCCTTCCATCTGATTTATTTTATCATCCTGCTGTCAGGTAAAAATATCAAGCAATAAGCCTGCAATCTCTCCAATTTTGCTTAATATCTTAATATGATCTTTTTCCTCTTCGCACAGCTCCTGTGCAAGTTCGTCCAGATTCGTATCTACAAGCCTGATAATTCCATATACACGATGCCTGCCTCTGCGATCCAAAAAATTTTCTCTTGAAAACTTATGCGATCGGTTCACAACCTCATTTAAAAATTCCCTGATCTGCCCCCGATACTTTTTCATATCACGGATATCCATATGGCGTGCAATAATTTCTCCCTGATGTGTAATATCTTTCAGCATTGCTTCGAGCTGCTGCTGTAAGTCTGCATCTTCTATTGCATGTGTCAGTGCAAACTTAAATCCATCATTTCCATTTTCCACTGGAGCTGTAGTTTCTGTCGGCACAATTGCTGATGCCTGATTTACTTTAATATCCATTTAAGTCTACCGCCTTACTTTTTCACAATAATATAATATCGTATGTCACCGTTTCTGTGCAACAGTAAGTATCTTCCGATATTGCTGATCCCTGGTTCCCTGCACATTCATCTGCGATTTACGGCACTGGTTCAGCAGCTCGATCAATTCATGTGTAATAATTTCTCCCGGTACAATCATAGGTATTCCCGGAGGATATAAATATACATATTCTGCACTGGTTTCTCCTGCGCAGTCTTCCAGATTTGTTTCTACTATATTATCATCGTCAATTTCGGATATTTCCAAAACCTTTTTTCTTTCAGCATATGCATTTTTTAAAAAATCTTTGAAATCATTATCCATATTATAATTATACTTTGTATTGTTATCCCAATCAATACATTCTTTACGCAGCTCTCTCTGCTGCTCTTGGTCTATGGCATATAACGCATGAAACAGCCGGTCAAATCCTTCCTGACGATCCATTATGCTGGTCATAGCCAGCACATACTGTGCCGAATACATTTCCATCTGTAAATGATACTCTTCGGACAGCTTTTGATCTAACGCCTGTCCGCTCAGTGCCGTGTGCATTGTACTAATAATTATTTTCGACTGATCCGCCTCAAAAAAATATGCAGCGTCATAATCATCAGCCGTCAGCAGACGAAGGCATTTGAAATTCCTGCATTTTTTATAAAAATCAGCCAGACGCTCAGCATATGCTTCAAACAGCTGTTCTCCTTTATCTATCAAAATCCGTACACATTTTTCCATTCCTGCCATTAATATATACGAAGGTGAGCTGGTCTGAAAAACACGCAGCATCTCTTCCAGCTTATGGAAATCAACCCTGTCACCAGCTATATGGAGCACTGCTGACTGTGTAAAACAAGGCAGTGTCTTATGAAGACTCTGAATGACAAGATCCGCTCCCAGCCTGACTGCTGACTCTGGAAAATAAGGACTTAGTGAAAAATGTGCCCCATGAGCTTCATCTATAATTAAATATGTATGATATTTTCTAGCAATTTCTGATATTTTCTGAATATCAGATACGATTCCATCGTATGTGGGTGATGTGATAATTACCAGCCTGGCGTCTCTGTGAATCTGTAAGCATTGCTCTATGTCATCTGCCTGTATGCCGCCCTGTATACCGCATGTCAACAGTCTAGGATAGACAAACTGCGCCTTCAATTGGAATAGTTTTACCGCGTTATACACCGATTTATGGCAGTTTCTAGCCATAACAATCTTATCTCCACATTTTGTCAGCGCTCCAACTGCGCTTAAAATACCGCCCGAACTGCCATTTACCATAAAATATGCTTTTTTACTTTTATAAAGCCCTCTCAAACGCTCCTGAGATCTGAGCAGCAGATCCTGTGCATAGTGCAGATTGTCAAAGCCATCGATTTCTGTCACATCAATCTGATACGGATTTTCAAAATCCATCGCTGCCCGTTTATGTCCCGGCATATGAAATGGATAATAATCTGATTTTGCATATGCAGCTAATTTTTCATCTAGATATTCATACTCTTTATTTTTCATATATCAATTGTTGTCTTTTTTACCGCTTTCTTATTATTGTTTTTATTTCTATCTACTCAAATTATTTTCTTTTTTATTTTTCTTTCCTATCAGTTATTTTTCAAACAACCGTGTTTTCTTTTTCAATAATTCATTTCTTTTAATTACTTTCTTTTATCATCTATGTTCAATTAGATATTTTCAAAAAATATTCGATTATTTTTTAATAGAATTTCCACAAAATCTTTGCTCTCCAGATCTTTGCCATATAGCTCTTTAGTCTATATATCTGCCCAGCTCCGGCATCCAGTCTCCGAGATAAATTAAGTTCTCGCACATATGCTGCCAGATAACTGAAAAAAACAAATCTATCATCTGCAGTATTTCGTCCCATCCAGGCCCCTTTTTCTTTTCATGTCTTAGAAAAGCTTTCCACTTCTTTTTCATAAAACTGCTGTTCTGGTAAGAAAGCAGCAAATCAAACCTGCTTTTTTCTACTGCGATCCCCCTCTCCTTACATCCTTCATTCACCAGCTCCCAAACTTTCCGTCCCGACAGCGCTTCTTTTTTCAAAATCTCATAGATCTCCATATAGCCGGATAAATCATTCATCAGCTCCAGCTTTTCCAAAATATCCAAAAATTTTTCTGCTGCTACATTCTCACTTGGAAAACAATTGATCCGTATAATTTTATTATTATTTGTAATTAATCTTAAATCTTTTCTATATGCCTTCAGCTGTTCATCCTGATGATGCTCCAGCTTGATCTTAACCGGCACCTTTACAGATGAAATCATCGCAGTAAGGCTGATATAAAAAATATTCCAATCCATCCATATATTGTAATTCCAGTGAACAGCGTCTTTTTTTATATTCCGAAACAGCTCTGCACATACTCTGCTGATTTCCGACTTTTTATAATGCAGTTTTTCTGACTCCTGGATAAAAAACGTAAGATTTAAATCCACTTTCCTTCGATAATGATCTAGGCTCAGCCTCGCACTATTTTTCATCCAAAAACAATCTGCATATTCTGATTCTATCATCCGCTGCACAATTTCTTCCAAAATAGATGCTGCCAGCAGATTTTCAAAAGGCAGCCGGAGCTCTTCACTGCGCTGCCTGATAAACGATTCATTCAACAGCCTGCCCATCGTCAGCCACACTCCTATTTATTAATTTATAGAAGAATTATAACTATATTTCTTCCAAATGTATGCACTATAATGATCCATTTTTACATTACAGATATATTTCTATTTTATCCTATTAGAATATTCATCGAATATAATCCTCAATGAATATTATTTTCACAATTATAGATTCACTTCTTTTTTCTTGTATACATTATTAACGCTGGAGCGTGTTTGAAAAATGCTTTCTGTGAGATGTGCTTCACACTTGGTACTCTACTTCTTTTTAACTGTCCACATCCTCACAGCCAAAATTAAAACTACAGCCATACTCCTATTTGATTACGTACTTTAGACAATACCTTTCTTTCTTTTGCATAATTCAGCAGTTTTGCTATATCTTTATTTTTATCCATGATAAAATTTTTCAGAGCCTGCTGCAGGTCTTCCCGCTCCATGCGGTTTTCATATTTTAACACATCACAGATCAGCCGTTCTTTACTATATATCGTCATTTCAGAATTTCCAAATTCAATCTGCATAACCCCCATCCGCAGCACCTCCGGCTCTGTATAATACGGCTGCACTAATGGGTAATCTATTTTAAATCGCGATTTCGAAGTATTTTTGTCTACGGCAATCGTCCATTTAAACGGCTTGACCTTTAAATATTTATGGCAGTATAACGCACTCTCCATACTCAGTACGCAGTCAGAAAACATCGCTGCGATAATATCTTCTTCCCGTTTCTTATGATAATTCATCGCATAATATCCATTTTTTACTCTTTCAATCACGCCATAATCCACAAAAGTCTGTATCCTGCGATAATCCATTCCCAATGTATACAATTGTGATGTCTTTACAATCCCGCCATTTTTTTCCATCAGCTCCTGTATCTGGGCAATCTGCTTTTCACGTTTTTCCTGCCTTGTCATTTTCTCTTCGCTCATACTATTTTTTCCGCTCCACGAACATGATTTGAGTATATATTTACATTATATTCCTCTTACTGTATAGTTGTCAAACTTATCTTGTACATTTTACGCAAATTTATACAGTGAACGTCTGTACCTGTCGAAATTACAAATAAAAGACCAGCTCATTTTTTCTTTACAAACAACAGGACATAGAGTTAATATATATTAAGCAGGCAGAAATCTGCCATAAATCCAAAATCTGTGCTGCAGAAAGAAAGGACACTCACAATATGCCGACGCCTTATATTAGTTCTTCACATAAAAATCCATCCAGAAAATCTTGTGAACAGACTATAAAGAGAATTTTAACTAGAGAATTTGAAGAATACGGTGAGAATCACCATTTTAAACAGGCATCTGATTTTATGATTTATTTTGAGTCTCTTCACCCTGCTTCTCCCAGCCTGACGAAACAGGTACAGCGTGCAGTCAGCTCTTTAAATCTGCCGCGTGATGAAAACGGTTATTTTATGATTAACAAAACAGCTGAACAGTACAAAGCCGAGCAGGAGCTTGCAAAACTGCTCAGTGATTCTCAGCTCGTCAATCTGGAAGAATATACACCGTTATTAATAAAAGCAGAAGCTTGGAAACGTTCACATATGGTCCATCTGCTGGAACACTGTGATGAAATACAAAATCTGTGCAGTGCAATAACAGAATCAAATAATGGGATTATCTTATATACAATGTCTCCAGAAAAACTGCTTTCTTACTTATCTGACTTTCTGCCGATCGAATTGGATGAAAGCCAGACCTATGATGAAATACACAAAAATACTAGCAATTAGTCTTTAATTTAGCAGAAATCTGCATTTATATTGTTCTCTTTTTGTATATTTATACTTCAATTCAGAATATCTTATAAATTATCAGAAAATATTATCCCTATTTTTCTATGTCGTATTTAATAAAAAAGACAGTTTTAAGGGATAATTATTGTCTTTCAAAAGAAAATACCCATATAATTATGTATATTAGTTGTCTTTCGATGATCAAACGGCATTATATTTCATT
>OFGA01001015.1_pt1 | contig 20792 bp, 17 predicted proteins | sample 1521471 | NCBI WGS metagenome assembly OFGA01 (sample SAMEA3504086, study PRJEB24116) | mouse gut metagenome | biome: mouse gut; feature: mouse-associated habitat; material: faeces | place: Denmark | collected 2011
AAGGGCGCAGAAGCCGGTCACCATTTTTCCGGGGATTTTCCAGAGTCCGAGAAGAAGCAGCAGTGCGGCTGAAAATACAGGGAGGTTCTGGCGAATACATTCCGCAAGTGAAAGCCCGCAGAGGAGGCCCCCGGCGAGCAGCCCCGCGGGCATGGCGGTCAGTCCCAGCATGATCCCGCGGGCAAAGAGCGGCCGGTCTTTTCTGCTAATCATTCCCATTCCCACGGGGATGGTGAATACCAGAGTGCAGCCGAATATGGCCGAGACCACAATTCCCGCATAGCTGCCGGTCCGGCTGTCGGCTGCCAGCTCTTTTGCCAGCTGGTAGCCGCCCATGTCGATGGCGAGCAGGCTCCCGAACATGGCCGGATCAGTGCCGGTCAGCTGGCAGAAGGGGACCACGGTTTGTCTGAGAAAGTCTGCGATTATGGGCGTCAGGCAGATCATTCCCGTCATGGACAGGGCCATAGGGCCCAGGAGGCGGAAGCCCTCCTCAAATTTATCGCCGTATCCATATTTATTTCCAAGCAGCCGGTCGGTTCCGCCCAGAAGAACTCCCGCCGATATTATGATCATAAGTATCTGATTCATGTCTCAGAAACACTCCTTTCACCGTTTGTCAGAAAGCCGTTTTTTATAATAATAGAAAGTCGCACTGCTGTCAAACCGGCATAAGTTCTGTCACAGTCATTTTTCTTTACACGGAGAACCAGGTGTGCTAAAATACCGGATTAACAAATGTGTACAGGAGAATAAGTATGATCGGAAATTATTTGTGTACAATCCTTTTTATTGCTGCAGCGTGGCTGACCGGGTTTGCTTTTCTGCGGCTGACCGGCTTTTGCGCACTGCACAGGGCGGTTCGCTGGATTGCGCTGCCGGCTGGTATTGCAGTGTTTGCGCTGTCTGCTGCGATACTCTATTTCGGACTGGAACAGAATGTGGGCGTCATCCGGATTGTCTGTGGAATTTTTGCGGTTGTCTCGCTGATTTATCTTGTCCGGAAAAAGACAGGCGTAAAACAGGTGGTCTGTCTTGCAGCCATACTTATTCTTTTTACGGTAATGGCGCTGCCGGGCATGCTGCGCGGAACAAAATGGTATGTGCACCGGGGAAATATCTGGGATAAAGAGTTTTATTTATCGGAAGTAGTATATATGTGCCGGTATGATATCAATTATGGTATGGAAGGAATTATGCAGGAGGAATATCCGTCGGATGTTCTGGTGAAAGGATATAGTGCCGTGCAGTCTGACCGGCCGGTGGTTCCTCTGCTGTGCGCACTGCTCGCGTCGGAAGGTTTTGGAGATTTATTTTTTCTGGCGTATTTGTTTATTATTATGGTCTGGGCCGCAATATTCTGCGCTATGATGTGCGTCATGGAACTTGTAATGGAAGGGCTGAAAAAGGGGGAAGATACCGGTTCCGGAAAACTGATTTTTGTGCAGATATTTTTTGCGGCAATCTACACGCTGGGTTTTTACGGGCAGCTGCAGTATGATATTGACGCGTGGTCACAAATTGGCCGGCAGTCTGCTGGGCTTTTCCTGTATGTATTTTCTGATTTTCAGGGAGATGCTCTCCGGGGAAGGGCCGGTGACGGCTGCGCGCTGTCTGTCGCTGATTATAATGGGTGCGGGTGTGTTTTTGATGTATCCGGAAAGCACAATGATTTTCGGAGTGATTTTTGTTCTGGTTTCGATTGTTGTCTGTATACACAACCGGTATCGTATTTCGATCAGGGAATTTGCTTCCTTTGCTCTGATTCCGGCTGGTGCGACCGGCCTGGCGCTGGCGGCACATCCCAATACTGTTAAGTTTGCGCTCTGCCAGACTGTGACTGCGGGAAGTGCAAAGCGCCAGTCGTGGGCTGATTATTTTGACGCATACTGGCTGGGAATCCATGAATTTACAGAAACGGATCCGGTGAAGGCCGCTGTGGAAAAGCTATTATCGCTGATTCCCTCGTGGTGCGGCATGTATATGATTACGCCGGATTATGAATATCCGGGCTTTGTCGTGATGATCTGGCTTCTGGCAGAGGCTCTTCTCTGCGCTGCGCTGACGGGTGTGTTTCTGTATTCCCTGGCGGTTCTGTGGAAAAAGCTGTCGCGCAAAGATCAGATGATCACGGGGTGTTTTCTGCTGTCCGCAATTTTTGGTGCCGGTATTTTCCTGATTATGGTATTATCCGGCAAATACTGGAGTGCGGGAAAGCTTCTTCTTTATCTGATGCTGGCCGGAGGCATTCTTTCTTCCATCCTCGCGGATATTCCCGTTATGGCCATGCTGGTTCCCGTGGCTCTGGTCATTCTGCAGAACAACAAATGTGAACCGGGCACCAGTTCATTCGGACGGGCCATGATGGTTGGTTTGCCCTTTGCCTGCCTCATCGGCGGCGTGGGAACGCCGGCCGGTTCCTCCATGAACGCCATGACCATCGGCCTGCTTAAAGACACGGCAAATGTCAACATCTCTTTCCTTGACTGGACATGTGTGGGGATGCCAATCGTATTCATCCTCATCCCGATAGCGTGGTTCTTCACCATCAAGGCGTATCCTCCGGAAATGGACTCCCTGGCCGGCATGGGGATGGTAGAACAGGAATATGAGAAACTGGGAAAAGAGTTTGATACCCTTGCGGTGCTTCAGCCCACATCCCCCCTGCGCACCTGTCAGGATATCCGGTCTGCTTATCGGATACTGGAAGAGAAACAGGCGGACAGTGTGGTGGGAGTATGTGAAGTGGAGCATTCTCCTCTGTGGAGCAACACACTGCCGGAAGATGGCTGTCTGAAGGGATTTATCCGGGAAGATGCCAATGGCCCCAGACAGAAGCTCTCCAGCTATTACCGGATTAACGGGGCAGTTTATATTGTGTCGGTGCCCCTTTTGCTGAAAAAGGGAACCCTTTACGGAGAACGGGGCTATGCCTGTATTATGTCAAAAGAACATTCCATTGATATTGATGATGAACTGGATTTTGCAATGGCAGAGTTTTTGCTGGGGCATATCCTGCACTTGTAACCTTTGAAAGATTTATATATAATAATGACAGGGCAATACTTCAGGAATAAAGGAAGAAAACAGTATGAAAAATTACAGGCCATTGCCGGTTGGAATTGATGATTTCCGTGATATCATTGAAAAGGGTTATTATTATGTGGATAAAACGTTGTTTATCCGGGAACTGCTGGATAAAAAGGGAAGCGTAAACTTATTTATGCGTCCCAGACGTTTTGGGAAGACCCTTGCCCTGAGCATGATAAAATACTATTTTGAAGAAGCCTTTGATCTGAAAGGAAATCCCGTTGATTATTCCGGTCTGTTTTCCGGCCTGAAGATTATGAGAACGCCTGAATGTTACCAGAAGATGATGGGCCGGTATCCTGTTATTTTTCTTACATTAAAATCTGCCAGACAGGAAAATTTTTCCATGGCCTATACCATGATTGTGCGGGAAATTGCAGATGAATTTAAGCGGCACAGGTATATAACAGGCAGCGCTGCCCTGTCAGAAGAAGAAAAGAGGCGTTATAATAAAATCTGTGACGAACAGAGTGACATGGCTCTTATTTATGATGCGCTGAAATTTCTGAGTCAGTGTCTTTATAAAGTATATGAAAAGAAAACCATTATTCTGATAGATGAATATGATGTACCGCTGGAGAATGCTTATTTTTGCCTGTTTTACGACAAAATGACAATGTTTGTCCGTTCACTGTTTGAATCGGCATTGAAATCAAACCCATATCTTGAATTTTCCGTAATTACAGGATGTCTGCGCATAAGCAAAGAAAGTATATTTACAGGACTGAATAACCTGAATATGCTGTCTGTGCTGAATAACATGTATTCTGAATATTTTGGATTTACGCAGAAAGAAGTGGATGAGGCCCTTCTGTTTTATAACCGGGAAAGCCACAGGGAAACCGTAAGGGCATGGTATGATGGATATATGTTCGGAGAGACAGAGGTATATAATCCGTGGAGTGTAATAAAGTACATTCAGGATGCGGCGGAAAATGAAAATTGCTTTCCTGTCCCCTATTGGGCAAACACCAGTTCTAACAGAATAGTTAAAGTTCTTGTGGAACATGCGGACGTATCTGCCAGAGAAGAAATAGAGCACCTGATAGAAGGCGGAACGATCGAAAAAGCTGTCCATGAGGAAATTACTTATGATGAAGTGGAAAAAAATGAGGACAGTCTGTGGAATTTTCTCTTTTTTACAGGTTATCTGAAAAAAACAGCAGCTTTCATGGAAGGCCGAAACCTGAAGGTGAGGCTTGGGCTCCCCAACGAGGAGATAAAATATATCTATGAAAATATTATTATCGGTTGGTTTCAGGAATGTATGAGAAAAGAGGATTTGTCTCCTTTATACAGAGCACTGGAAGAACAGAACTGTATGCTGGCCGGGAAAATAATCAGCGGCTGTCTTTTCAGAACGATCAGCTTTTATGATTATGCAGAAAATTTTTATCATGGATTTATGCTTGGCGTACTGAGCCAGGCAGGGGAATACATTGTGAAATCCAACGGAGAGGCAGGAAATGGCAGGGCTGATATTATTATGCGCTCTCCCAGCCGGCATGGATTTGCCATAATATTTGAGCTGAAAATAGCAGAGACAATTGACGGGCTGAAAGAAGCCTGTGAAAAAGGCCTTCGGCAGATTGATGAAAGAGGTTATGCAAAAGAACTGGCAGAAGACGGGTACAGACAGATCAGAAAATATGCCGTTGCATTTTACAAAAAGGACTGTGAAGTAATGTGCCCTGAGGATAAGGAACAGATATTTGACAAAGATTGCTGACAGGAAGACAGCACAGGAAACAGGAGGTTTTTCCCGATGAAACAGGAGGAACTTTATGATTTTCTCATAGCCGGGACCGCTACTGTGGTGGAAGCCATGCAGAAAATTGATTTGAATACAAAGGGAATTTTATTTGTAACAGATGAGGAAGAAAAGCTGGCCGGGGTCATCACTGACGGAGATATCCGCAGGTGGCTGATCAGAACCGGAAATCTGCAGGAAGAAATCTGGCGGATCATGAATAAAAATCCCAAAATTATTTACTGTAAAGAAAGAAACAGAGCGCAGGAATTTATAGAAAAATATGTAATCACTGCCCTGCCGGTGGTGACCACAGAATACCGGATCATTGATATTATTTTCAAAGAGGAAAAAATAATCGGCGAAAAAATTAAGGAGCGGGATACCCTGAAAGAGGTTCCTGTGGTGATTATGGCAGGCGGAAAGGGAACACGTCTTTATCCATATACAAAGATTTTGCCAAAACCTCTGATTCCCATCGGGGATATTCCCATTATGGAGCGTATTATCAATGAATTTCGTACATACGGAATAAAGGATTTTCATGTGACGGTAAATTATCGGAAAAGCATGATAAAATCATATTTTTCCGAGAGCATTGCTGACTTTCCCCTGCATTATGTGGAAGAAAACAAACCCCTGGGAACTGCGGGAAGCCTTACCCTCCTGGAAGGGAAATTTTCCGAACCGTTTATTGTGACAAACTGCGATATTCTGATTCATGCAGATTATGCCGATATCTATGAGTATCATCAGAAAGCAGGAAATGAACTCACCATTGTAACAGCCCTGAAAAACATCATTGTGCCTTACGGGGTGGTTCATTCCAGTGAGAACGGCCGAATCAGAGCCATGGAAGAAAAACCGAAAATTTCCTATTTTGTAAATACAGGTATGTATATTCTGAGCCCGGAACTTCTTCAGGAAATACCCAAAGATACGTTTTTCCACATGACGGATCTGACAGACCGCCTGCTGAAAGAAGACCGCAGGGTGGGCATGTATCCCATCAGTGAGGATTCCTTCCTGGATATGGGAGAGTTTGAGGAAATGCGGCGTATGGAGCAGAAACTGAATCTAAAATCAGAGTAAAGCAGAAGCTGAAATCGGAACAGAAAGGATACTGTTATGAAAAAAGTGCTGGTAACAGGAGCGGATGGGTTTATCGGAAGCCATCTTACAGAAAGTTTGCTGGAAAAAGGCTATGAAGTAAAAGCCTTTGCTTATTATAATTCTTTTAATACCTGGGGGTGGCTGGACACGCTTCCTCCGGAGAAATTAAAAGAAATTGAAGTATTTACCGGGGATATCCGGGATCCCAACGGAGTGCGGGAAGCCATGGAAGGAATGGACGCAGTCTTTCATCTGGCTGCATTGATTGCCATTCCTTTCAGCTATCATTCTCCGGACTCTTATGTGGATACCAATATCAAGGGTACGTTAAATGTACTTCAGGCGGCCCGCCAGCTGGAAACCGGACGGGTGCTGGTGACATCCACCTCTGAAGTGTACGGAACGGCTCAGTATGTACCCATTGATGAAAAACATCCCTATCAGGGCCAGTCCCCTTATTCTGCCACGAAAATCGGAGCGGACAGGCTGGCAGAGAGCTTTTACCGCAGTTTCCGGATGCCGGTTTCCATTGTGCGTCCTTTTAACACCTTTGGGCCCAGACAGTCTGCAAGAGCAGTAATACCAGCTATTATTTCCCAGCTTCTGGCCGGAAAGGAAGAGATAAAGTTAGGCTCCCTGACTCCTACCAGAGACTTTAATTATGTGAAAGATACGGCGGCAGGATTTATCGCCATTGCAGAGTCAGATAAAACCATCGGGGAAGAAATTAATATTGCAACCCGGCAGGAAATTTCCATCGGAGAACTGGCACGGGAAATTATTTCTCAGATTAATCCCCATGCGGAAATTGTATGTGATGAACAGCGTCTGCGCCCGGAAAAAAGTGAAGTGAACAGGCTTCTGGGGGATAATACAAAGATTCAGGCTCTGACAGACTGGAAACAGCAGTATACCTTTGCACAGGGGATAGAGGAAACCATAGACTGGATGCGGCATAACATGAACGCCTATAAAGCGGACATTTACAATGTGTAATGAAACAGATGATGATATGAATATATTATTTTACCGATACAACAGTATTTGTGAGCCGGATATTCTTGGGGTTCTGACCCGGCTTGACCATAAAGTAACAGAAGTCACGGAAGAAATGAAGAATAAAAAGCTGGGGGCAAGAGGCCAGATGAATCTTGTCAGTGCAGCCTTGAAAAAGCAGGAATACCAGATGGTATTCAGCGTCAGTTTCTTTCCCGTGATTTCAGAAGTATGCAATATTTTCCATATACCATATGTAAGCTGGGTGGTGGACTGTCCGGCCATGGAGCTATATTCTCATTCTGTCCGCAACTCCTGGAACCGTATTTTTCTGTTTGACTATGCGCTGTATGAGGAATTTCGTTCTGAGAATCCCAAAAAGATTTTTTATCTGCCTCTGGGAGCGGATTATGTTCGTCTGGACAGTTTGTTGGAACACATTACCAGACAGGACAGAGAAAAATATGCTGCGGAAGTGTCTTTTGTAGGCTCTCTCTATACGGAGAAATGTCCTTACAATTACCTGCAGGAAGAGAGTTACCTCAAAGGCTATCTGGACGGTGTAACAGAAGCACAGGTGAAAGTCTATGGATATAATTTTTTAGAGGAATGTATTACAGAGGAAATTCTGCAGGCTTTCAAAGAAAAAGTGCCCTTTTACCAGTTTCCGGAGCGGGCGGAGCACAATGAGCAGGCGGCCATGGCTCATCTGTATCTGGGCAGCAAGGTAACAGAGCAGGAGAGACTCCGCCTGCTGAAACGAGTGTCGGAAGAATTTGAACTGGATTTGTATACATCCAGTGATTTCAGTGTACTGCCTCGCGCCAGCTACCGGGGGATTGCCAGCGCTGCCACAGCCATGCCGAAAATTTTTCATCTCTCCAGAATCAATCTGAATTTCACATCCAAACCCATAAGAACCGGACTGCCTCTGCGATTCTGGGATATTCTGGGAGCGGGCGGGTTTCTGCTGACCAATTACCAGAGCGAAATACCGGAGTATTTTGAGATTGGAAAAGACCTGGAAATCTATGCCAGTGAAAAGGAACTGACTGACAAAATCAGGTATTATCTGGAGCATGAAGAGGAGCGGGCGGAAATTGCCCGAAACGGGTATGAGAAGGCAAAAGAAAAGTATTCTCTGGAGATACGGATTCGCCAGATGATGCGGCTGGTACATTAGAATAAAATGCATGTTACAATTGAATATGGGGCAGAATTGTGTTAGAATAAAAACGAAGCTCCATTTTCCTCTGGAAAATGAAATGAAAGGGGGTTGTACAATGGCAAAAATCACATATACAGAAACAGGAAGGAATATATCAGAAGGTATTTCCATTGATAAATTTGAGCGCAGCATTACAAGGATTTCCAGGGAAATAGAGCAGCAGGAAAAAAGAAAGCGTTTTTCAGTACGAAGACCTGGACCAGGAAGTGTGGAAGAAGAGTTAAAGGGTATTACAATGTTGGACAGTATTTTATCGCCGTATGAATTACTTTCGAAATGAGACAATGTACATGAGGAGGATAAATATGAGGGAGACAGAGGGAGCAAAGGAGACGAAGGAAGTTACGCATAAAGTAGGTATAAAGTTATTGAGCGATGTACAGTTGCACAATACTTTTCCTGGGTTTGACGACCTGTGGCGTAAAATTGAGGATTATCGGAAAGTGAATATTAAATCTATACAGAAAAGACGTTATCAGGATACACTTATGTATGATAATGTCTTTTCTGTTTTAGGAGAAAGAGGAACAGGAAAAACATCCGTGCTCTATACCTTAAGTAAGAGGATAGAGGACGAATACAAGGGGGATCTGGTACTTCCTGTTATTATGCCGGAAATCATACCGGAAGAGTGCGATATTTTAGACTGGGTACTGGCAGTAATCAGTGAGAAACTGGAGCATCTGGAAGAAAAGCAGGAAATGGATTATGCACAGAGATGTCACGTGGAATATACAGAGAACCTGAGAAAAAAATTGAAAAAAATCTGTGAACTGAGTTTTTCCGTGAAATATAATCCCAATTCGGAACATTCTTTTTATGAGGTAGTCAGTAATTCCGAACGTCAGGCACAGAATGCCTTTTCTTTTGCCAGGGAATTGACAGAATTCTGGACAGAACTTGCAGAGATGTTGCGAAAAAATAATCGGGCGCAGAAAGATGACAACGAGAACGCCATGATTTATTTTTTCTTTGACGATGTGGATCTGGCACCGGAACGGGTGAACAATCTGTTTTCTGTAGTCACAAAATATCTGGCTCATCCCAATATTATCGTGATTATTACAGCAGATGAAAATCAGATTATGGAAGTGACTGAGATAAATATCACAAACCGAATGAGAAAGCTGCCGAAAGAATGGCAGATATATCTGGAAAAAAACAGTGTGAATAATGGCTGGTTTACCGGATGGGAGCAGGTAGATATTAACTACAGAGATTACGAAAGTGCGAGAGCATATTTGCTGAAAATTCTGCCCACATCAACGCGTTATTATCTGAAAGAATTCAGCCGTATATCGGAAAAAGAAAATTTTATTATAGAAGACGATATATCTTTAAAAGTGGCTGTGAAAGATTTAATCAGTCAGTTGTATTTTGATGGAAAAAGACCGGATGTTACAGACAGTGAAATTGCTTTTTATTTTCAATATATTGGAAATTCTTCCAGGCAGATGGGGAATGCCTATCATATTATGCGGCAATTTTTGCAGGGTGTGCTGTGCCTTTCCGAACAGGTACGGGAGGGAAAGAAAACCAGGCAGATGTATATAAAGGATTTATATGAGTCCATGAAACAGTTTGTTTATCTGATTTTGCGGTCCAATACAGAAAAATTTGATAAAATTGGAGAAGAAGAGGAATTTACAGATAAATTTCTGCTGTATCAGTATAATCAATGGGACATGTACATAAATTACCGTTATATACCAGAGTTTTACGGAGAAAATATGGACCATGAAAAGGAAGGAGCAGGCGGTTATGATGAGAAGAAAAAGGCTTTTATGGATATGGCCATAGCCTTGTATGCACTGGGATTTTTTCTGGACAGGGTTCTTTTGCTGCTGAATGAAAAAGTAAAGATTTCTGTCTGTCCCGGCCGGCAGAAATATTATGCCCAGAATGAGCTGTCAGGCTTTATCAACAGGCGGGTGTTTTCCAATCGGAAAATGATTCGGACCAATATGAATATGCGGGATTTTCTGGAACATTACGAAGACCTGTTTCGTGAAATCAGCAGATTGTATAAGTTTAAGAGGAACAATGCCAAGGATGTGTATGATTATCTGCACTGTTTTGACCGAAAATGGTGGAAGGGAAACCGAAGCGTGGTGAAGAAACTGTTTTATAAAGAGAGGGAATGGTTTGAAAACATTCTGGCGATTACTTCCCTGGCCTGTGAAAATGTTTATATTTTTGGAGATGAACTGTCCTGCAAAACAGATATTATGTCAAAGGAGCTGGAACTTGATTTTGTAAACACAGTGAGAAAAGATGTAAGAACGGAAATAGAAGATTTCATCTGCTGCAGAAAACTCCGGACTTACAGGCAGCTCAGGAAGGGAATTGTGTGGCAGAAAGGGAAAAGAAAGATTTTGCTGGAAGAAGTGATGTTCCAGACAGAGAGGCATAATCATTATATATATCTGGAAGAATTGTATGAGAAATGTAAGGAAATGCTGGTTCAGCTGAAAATGGAAAGCAGTGAAAATCCGGAAGAGGTGGAAGATATCACCGTCAATGACATGATATATTACTGTTCAGAGCATACAGCGGAAGCCCTGACGGGAATTTTGAGGAATGTGAAAGAAATAGGTGTAATAGAAGAATATTTGGAAGAACTGAAGGACAGCATAGAATATCGGTACAGGAAATATTATAATCTGGTGGAAATACTGGATGAAGAAAAATATTTTGAAAGCATGAAGCAAATCAGTAATTCAGAAGCAGAAAGTTACGAAATGTACCGGAAAATGATTGAGCAGGAATTTATGGGAGGCCAGAGAGTGTTCAATAACCAGATTCTGAATTTTGCCAGAAATGTAAAGAATGTTCTGGAGAGAACAGAGCAAATCAGAGAAGCAGAAGAGAAGAACAGAATTTATGAAAATTATACCCTGCCTTATCACAGACTGCTGAGCAGTGTGGCGGTCTGTATACCGGAAGAAAGACTGGAGGAAGCCCTGGATTTCTGCCTGGATATTATCAGTTACCTTTGCGTGGTGGAATGGTATCTGGCAGGAAGAGTTGTCTGGAAGGAACAGGGAGGAGAAGTATATACTGCCGGAGAGTTATTTCATACTTTTCCGGAACAGGGAAATGCATATTATGTTATGTTTTACCGAATATGTGAAAAGATTATGAATGCCCGGAAGGAAAAGTGGATAGGGGAAACGCTGGAAAATATTGTGAATGATGCCAGACAGGAGTATGTGGATTATATTTTGGGATAAGAGGGAGTATATTGAATAAATTCAGACTAAATCAGATTTTGGAAATACTGACTTTTCCTTATACGGATACCCGCCTTATGCAGGAGGACGCACTGGCGGAACAGGAAGACGCCTGGTGTGCCTATATTGATCACACGGAACGATTCAGTGTGAAAGGGAGAGGGGAGGCCTCCGTAAGATATGAAAAGGCCCGTAAAAATTTCGGAAAATATCTTTGCAGGCTCTGTTCCGGCAGAGCCAGGTCTCTGGATGATGTACTGATGGCGGGAGAAAAGTTTTTTTCACATAACAGGATTGTGGAAGATATGAGCCACAGGTGGAAAGGTGCAGGACGCAAAGAGATGGTAGCCAAATGCTATATGGATAATATCTTCTGGATTGCCAATTCTCTGCTGACTTCAAGAGACGGCGTAATTGCCATCCGGACATGGAAGAACAAGTCCGGAAGAGAGTTTCCGGAAGATATTCTCGGAACCAGCGGGGCTTTTGATAAAGTGGAAATCTGGAATACCCTGATTCGGATAGTAACGCCGGATTTGTTTATTGCAGCTTTTGTGGTACTGAACGGAAATCGAATGGAAATGTTTTACAGGCAGGGGGCCAATATTTCTCTGGCGGACAAGCTCCTGATGGCAAACCTGAAAAAGGGAATGGCAGAAACTCACATGCATATCAATGTGTCCAGTGATTATCTGATGCTGTGGGAAAAAACCATGAATCTGGCCATATGGAAAGAATACATTGCCAATCCCAAAAGTAAATTTGAAGGGTACGATTATGTTCTGTTTCATGTATCGGTGTATCGCTGCATGGCGGCATATTTTCTGGAATATAAGGCCGGAAAATCCGGCCAGGAAAATTTCTTCACAGAAAAATTTCCGGAATTTCAGCAGAGTATGCGTGAGCCGGATGTCAGCAGATGGGAAACCAGAGGGGAAAAGATCCTGTATTTTGAGAAGATGGAGAAAAAGTGGCAGGCGTACATAGATGATATTGATGTCCTGGAAATGAAAAACCGCGATATTTTGTACAGTATCCTGTATGAGCGCTATGAGGAACTGGATACCAGTGCGGAGTATATTTTTCTGGCAAAATCTCTTGGATATATCCGGCAGAGCCAGGATATGGCCTATACCAGGCTGTTTTTGCAGTATATCAGAATTAAAAATACCTTTTTTTCCAGAATCTTTCAGAGAAATACGGTGCAGGGGCTTAACTGGTTCCAGAATTATTTTTCAAAAGCATCGGAGTTCTTCCGAAGAGGAATGACAAAGGAAAGACGATGGGACTATATTCTGAAGACCCAGATGAATATCAGGTCTTTGAAAAAACTGGAGCTTCGGATGTCTGTGGATACTGAACGGAGATTTTATGGAGCGGACGACAGACAGGTACAGCTGGAGCTGCAAAAAGAGATTTTAAAGGAAGTGGGAAGTTTTTTGGTTCATTATCGCAACTACATCCATGGAAGAGCAGAAGCACCTACAATTGGAATTGTACTGCATTTTAACAAAAGAACTTCACTGGACAACACAACAGGGTATTTTTGCTGGAGATGCGTGGATGAGGCGCAGCTTTACAATACCAGACATAAAATAGCATTACGGAGAAAGTATGTGAATATTGCCAGAGCAATTGCGGTGATACGAAATGAAATACCATATCTGGACGAATATCTGGTGGGGCTGGATGCTGCATCTGATGAAAATGCCGCGGAGCCCTGGCTGTTCTCTCCGGCCTATAATGAGGTGAGAAACCGTCGCTATTCTGAGATGGTAAAAGTATATACGGGAACAGAGGGGGATAAAAGGTATAAAAGAATTAATAATATTGGCCTGACATACCATGTGGGAGAAGATTTCAGGCATATTTTGTCAGGACTCAGGCACATAGATGAAGTAATTGAGAAATATAATTATCGTTCCTGTGACAGGATCGGCCATGGAATAGCCCTGGGTGCGGATGTGGATTACTGGATGGAAAACAGCCGGAATGTGCTGATTTCTCTGGGAGAATATCTGGAGAATCTTCTTTGGGTATGGGGTGTTGTAATTGAAAACAAATGTGAGCTGCCGGTTTCCGCCTATGCCCTGGAAGGGAAAATACTGGAAACAGCCATGAAAATTTACGGCAATATGGCCGGAATTACGGTTCATATGCTGTATCAGGCATATCAGGAAAAATTTAAACAGAATTTTACGGAAATGTTCCGAAAGCAGGATAGAGAAATGAAGGAGCAGGAGGGAGGAAAGGAGGATGAAAAAAGGCCCTTATGCCGTTACGGGACAGGAAGCAACGGCGGTGAAAAACCCTGGAGTCTGTCAGAGATTGTATGTACTTATTTTTGTCCTGTGTATGAAAATAAATATAATCAGGTAATCTGGCTGGAAACCACAGAGGAAGATGTAAAGCTGCTGAAAGCATTGCAATTGTATATGATGGAAAAAATCCGGCAGAAAGGAATTTATATTGAAACGAATCCCACTTCCAATCTGGCAATTGGTGAAATAGAAAGTTTGTACAATCACTACATTCTCAATCTGAACAGCCTGGAGAAGAAAAATTCCGGACAGAATCTGATGGTCACCATTAATTCAGATGATCCCATGGTATTCAATACAAATGTGGAAAATGAACTGGCTTATATGTATCATGGCCTGATTAATGCGGGATATGACTCCGGTACTACGCTGGAATGGATTGACCAGGTAAGGCAGTATGGACTGGAAAGCAGCTTTATTGCAAAGATAAAGAGTGTGAAAGAAATGGAGGAGGAAATCACCATTATTGAGAAAGAAATCGAAAATTTCAGGAAAAGATAATCAGAAATTAATGACTTTTCCTGAAAATTTTTCCGGATAATCATTGCAAAAATCTCCTCCTTTGCTATAATAAAACTAATAACATCAGTGGCGAACAGCATACAGTATTTTAGAAAAAGAAAGGAGGCATATTATGAGTATTTCATCCATTGGCAGAAGCCAGAGTTTATACAGGAATCAGAGTTTATACAAAAATCAGCATCTGAACCAGCAGCGCAATGCCCAGAAACTTTCCAGCGGAAAGCGCATCAATTCAGCGGCAGATGATGCAGCAGGCCTTGCCATTGCCCAGAAACTTCTGAAGCAGCAGAAAGGCCTTGATATGGGCACCAGAAATGCCGCTACTGCTCAGGATATGGTAAATGTGGCGGACGGAGGCCTTTCCATGATTTCCGATTCCCTGCAGCGTATGCGGGAACTGAGCGTTCAGGCGTCTAATTCAGCTATTTACGGACCGGACGGCCGGGCGGCTATCCAGCAGGAGATTTCTCAGCTGAATGATTATGTTTCTTCTGCAGCAGGCACCACACAGTTTAACAATAAGAATCTTCTGGACGGAACCATGAGCAATGCCCAGGTGGCATCGGGACCCGATGGCAGCGGAATGAATATTACCATGCCAAATGCCACGTCCGCTTCTCTGGGTATCTCCGGCTATAATGTAACCGGGAATTTTGATATTTCATCCATTGACAGCGCACTGAACAATGTATCGTCAGCAAGAAGCAGTCTTGGAGCTGCTTTTAATCGTCTGGGACACACCATAAGCAATAATTCCAATACGTCGCTGAATACGTCGGCAGCCCACAGCCGCATTGAAGATCTTGATTATGGCAAGGCAGTTTCTGACAAGAAGAAAGATGATCTGCTGAAAGAGTACCGGATTCTGATGCAGAGAAAACAGCAGGAAGAATTCGGAACCGTGAACCGGCTTTTGAAATTCTGAAAAAAGTGTTATAAAATACCTCAGCCATTTTGGCTGAGGTATTTTTGTCATTCCGCAGGAAAGACCCTGTCACGGAAAAGGATCGTCCTGTAAAACAGAAAATAATATGCGTATTTTTTATTTTAAAAGTCAGTGTGTATCTGTCAGCAATACCGATCCATCATCATCCCGGAATAAATAGAAGTAATATAAGGGGTAACCAGATGATCTTTTACCGGATTTTTGTAAGTAACCACAATTTTGTCCACATATTTCATGGGGTCCAAAGAGGCGTTGTTTGCCTTGGTATTCAACAGATTTTTAAAATCATTTAATACGGTCAGATGTTCTTCGGCATTGTCCTCGGAAACAGATTCTGTCAGCAGGGCCTTGTCTATGGTAATTTCACCCTTATCGTCTACCAGAAGCCCCATGCTTTCCAGACTGTTCTGAAATGCAAAGGCTGTGCTGCTCATATCGCGGTATAGTTTTACACTCTGATGCTGCGAATCAGAATATTTGCTGGCTGTGTGCAGAATGGAATTGTAGGAATCCACCAGAGTCTGAATATTTTCCGCCATGGCGTCTGCATTGGTCTTAAAACCGATCACAGCAGGATTGCCTTCTTCACTGATTCCATGAAGTTTCAATTCAAAAGCATGGTTGATGGTAAATGTATTTGCATAGGAAGAACGTTCTTCCCCGTTCAAAAGGAAGCGGGCGTTTCTGGCTTCCTGTGAAACGTGGTCAATGCCAAGGGCTTCCACTGCGGAAATGGAATCTCTGGTTCCCTGAGGATAAATGGAAAAGAGAAACGGTTCATCCGGAGCAATTCCGGTAGAAACAGATTCAATCTGCAGGGCACTTAAGCCATTATCATCTTCTGTTACGGAGGCTTTCAGTCCGATATCCGCATTGGTAATCAGATTGGCCAGTTTGTTCTGAGTACTGTAATTTGTATCGTCGGTATGAATGGTAAACTGAAATTCAAAAGTGGAAGTGCTGTTTTCCAAATCAAAAGAATAAGAACCGGGTTTCAAAGTCAGATGATTTTTATCCAGAAAATTACCCAGATTAATCTGGGAAGAAGCCAGTTCTTTTACCTCAACAAGAAAACTTTCCATTTCGTCAGTTTCCTTATTATTACCGATATAATCTGCCGAAACCACATCTTCCTGAGAAGATACGGCAATTTTTTTCTGAAATGCATTGCCAATGCCTTCTTCTGCATCCGAAAGGGAAGCAACGACATTTTTGATAACGCGGGTGCTTTCCTTAATGTCTATGGCAAATTTCTGAACATCCCCTGAGTGTTTAATTTTGTAGAGGGGGGCATCTTTATTAATTTTGACAATTGTATTATAAATATTGCGTAATTCGCTCTTTTTATGCGAATCATAACGGGAAGCCGACTGATTAGCATAAGTGCTCAGATAATAATGATAAGCAGTATCAATAGCGGCCATATAAATCCCCTCCTTTCATCCGTGAAATCATGCCGAAGCACGGGGGCACAAAACAACTCCCTGTATAATTTTGTGTTTTTCATATATAATTTACACTATATATCGGATGTTTGTGAAGATTTGTTAATATATTTGTGTCTGTTTTTTGAAATAACTCGAAAAGTATTGACGAAAACAGGCTGAATATGGTATAGTAGACAGGCGATGGAAGTAGGTCTTTTTTTTATGCCTAAAATTAGAAATTAAGTGGAGGTGGAAGTTGTGCGCACAAGAATTACACTGGCATGTACCGAATGTAAACAGCGGAATTACAACATGACCAAAGATAAGAAAACCCATCCGGACAGAATGGAAACCAAGAAATATTGCAGGTTCTGCAGGAAACACACATTACACAAGGAAACCAAGTAACAACATGATTCTGGCCATCCCTTGGATGGATGGTGTAACCGTGCACCACTGGAGGTAAAAAATGGGAGAAACCAATACAGAAAAGGCTTCAAAAACCAGTTGGTTTACCGGTCTTAAGGCTGAGTTTAACAAAATTATCTGGCCGGACAAAAAGTCACTTGGCAGGCAGACAGCGGCTGTGGTAGCTGCTTCTGTTGTATTAGGTCTGATCATTGCCGTATTGGATGTGTTCATTAAATACGGTGTGGATGTCCTGGTGAAATTATAGGAGGCATAGGTGATTTATGGCAGAGGCAAACTGGTACGTAGTTCATACTTATTCGGGATATGAAAATAAGGTCAAGGAGAACATTGAGAAAACAATTGAGAATCGGCATCTGGAGGACCAGATTCTGGAAGTACAGGTTCCGATGCAGAGTGTTGTGGAAATGAAAAACGGTGTGAAAAAGACCGTGGAGAAAAAAATGTTTCCAGGATATGTTCTGATTAACATGGTTATGAATGACGATATATGGTATGTTGTCAGAAATACCAGAGGTGTTACCGGATTTGTTGGTCCGGGTTCCAAACCCGTACCGCTCACTGAAGCTGAAATGAGACCATTGGGTATCCAGGTTGACAGTCATGTGGTTGTAGACTTTGAGGAAGGCGACTCTATCAGAGTTACCGGCGGTGTCTGGAAAGATACAGCAGGCATTATCCAGTCCATAAATCATGGAAAGCAGATGGTTACAATCAATGTAGACCTGTTCGGTCGTGAAACACCGGTTGAAATAAGTTTCACAGATATCAGAAAGTTATAAGATGCACAGTTTATGGGGTTCCATGGAATACCTGTAAAGAAACGTGAAGGAGGAATTTCCAAATGGCAAAGAAAGTAGAAGGATATATCAAATTACAGATTCCTGCTGGAAAGGCTACACCTGCGCCGCCAGTTGGACCTGCCCTTGGACAGCATGGTGTGAACATTGTTGAGTTTACAAAACAGTTCAATGCCAAAACTGCTGACCAGGGAGATTTAATTATTCCGGTAGTAATTACCGTATACTCAGACAGGAGCTTTAGTTTCATAACAAAGACTCCGCCGGCTCCGGTGCTGATTAAGAAGGCATGTAATATCAAATCCGGTTCTGCAGTACCGAATAAGACAAAGGTAGCGACCATTTCCAAAGCAAAGATTCAGGAGATTGCAGAACTGAAAATGCCGGACTTAAACGCTGGTTCTCTGGAAGCAGCTATGAGCATGATCGCAGGAACAGCAAGAAGTATGGGAGTTACTGTTGAGGAATAGGCCGAAAGCAACTGGCCAACAGAACGAACCCGTATCTGCAAAAACGTGGGAGGGACAGCTCCCGATATTACCACAGGAGGTTATTTAGAATGAAACGAGGAAAGAAATACAGAGAGGCTGCAAAAGCAATCGACAGGACAGTGCAGTATGATACAGCAGAAGCAATCAGTCTGGCTAAAAAGGTTGCAATTGCAAAATTTGATGAGACCATTGAAGCTCATATCAGAACCGGTTGTGACGGACGTCATGCAGAACAGCAGATTCGCGGCGCTGTAGTGTTACCCCATGGAACCGGTAAAACAGTTAAGGTACTGGTATTTGCCAAAGGCGATAAAGTAGACGAAGCACTGGCAGCAGGCGCTGACCATGTGGGAGGAGAGGAACTGATTCCGAAAATCCAGAACGATGGCTGGCTGGATTTTGATGTCGTAGTTGCTACTCCGGATATGATGGGTGTCGTAGGACGTCTGGGACGTGTACTTGGACCGAAAGGATTAATGCCAAACCCCAAAGCAGGAACTGTTACCATGGACGTTACCAAAGCAGTAAATGATATCAAAGCCGGTAAGATTGAGTACAGATTAGATAAAACAAATATTATCCATGTGCCAATTGGAAAAGCATCTTTTACAGAAGAACAATTAGCGGACAACTTCCAGACCCTTATAGATGCCATCATTAAAGCAAAACCATCCGCTTTAAAAGGACAGTATCTCAAGAGCGTTACCCTGGCTCCTACCATGGGACCGGGCGTGAAAATCAATACTGCCAGATTTATTTAGTTTTAATGTTGACATCTGAAATATAGAATGTTATACTTGACAATCATATTGACCGAAGACAGCAGGTGCCGGAAGGCGTAACCATGTGACCTGCCGAGGAAATTTACAGGTACTTCGTACCGGTAATGTATGAAAGATAATTTCAGCCTCTCTGTCTCGGACAGGGAGGTTTTTGTTATTCAACAGGAAACTGAAAATATAAGGAGGTGCACAATTCGTGGCAAAAGTAGAATTAAAGCAGCCTGTAGTACAGGAGATTTCTGAACATATCAAAGATGCTCAGTCTGTAGTGCTGGTGGATTACCGTGGATTGACGGTAGAAGAAGATACCAAGTTGCGGAAACAGCTGCGGGAAGCAGGTGTGGTATACAAAGTATACAAGAACACATTGATGAATTTTGCATTTAAGGGAACTGATTTTGAAAGCATGAGTGATTTGCTGGAAGGACCCAATGCAATCGCTGTTTCCAAAGATGATGCAACTGCTCCGGCAAGAATTCTTGCAAAATTTGCAAAGACTGCGCCGGCGCTGGAATTAAAAGCAGGTGTGGTAGAAGGAAACTTTTATGATTCTGATGGAATTAAGGTAATTGCTTCCGTTCCATCCAGAGAAGAACTGCTTTCCAAATTTCTTGGAAGCATTCAGTCACCGATTACCAACTTTGCCCGTGTTCTTAATCAGATTGCAGAACAGGGCGGCGGTGCAGAAGCAGCAGAGGCTGCTCCGGCAGAAGAAGCTGCTGAGGCTTAGACCGGCTGCACTGTAAGTTATTATGAAGTATTGAAAACCAAAGCAAATATAAATATGGAGGGAAATTATAATGGCAAAATTAACAACTGCAGAATTTATTGAAGCAATTAAAGAGTTAAGCGTATTAGAGTTAAATGAACTGGTAAAAGCATGTGAAGAAGAATTCGGCGTATCTGCAGCAGCAGGCGTTGTAGTTGCAGCAGCAGGCGGAGACGGTGCAGGCGCAGCAGAAGAAAAAACTGACTTTAATGTAGAGCTGACAGAAGTTGGACCGAACAAAGTTAAAGTTATCAAAGTGGTACGTGAAGTAACCGGTCTTGGATTAAAAGAAGCGAAAGAAGTAGTTGACGGTGCTCCGAAGGTTGTAAAAGAGGGTGCTGAAAAGGCAGAAGCAGAAGACATTAAGGCTAAACTGGAAGCAGAAGGCGCTAAGGTAACTCTGAAATAATTGTTTTCTGACAGATTGAAGCGTGAAACAGGGCTGCCGCATCAGGAATGAGAATTTCCCGGTGCGGCAGCCCTGTTCTGTCATAAAATTTTTTGTATCGTGCGAATTTTAAGAATAATTTTTGTATTTCGTGCGATTTTATTGATTTTCTGTGAAAATTTTCTTATCTCCTGATTACCGAATGGGATTATGACGGTATAATCCCATGCTTTCTGTTTCTATGGACAAAGTCACAAATCTTAAACATAATTTTGGGGTTTTATCCCTGTCTGGTTTCACCCATAAGATATAAGAACAGAAAATCATCCGAAGTATTATTTTAAAGAACTGATAGATTTCCTTTTTGCCATTCGTAATAATAAGTGTAAGACAAAACAAACCGGCGCGCAGGTTTGGAAAAGAGGATAATTTTTATGAAGATTGGAGAAAAGAATTATATTCAGCAATTACAATTGCACAATGAAAAAGCCCTCATGTATGTTATCG
>OFGA01001016.1_pt1 | contig 20761 bp, 18 predicted proteins | sample 1521471 | NCBI WGS metagenome assembly OFGA01 (sample SAMEA3504086, study PRJEB24116) | mouse gut metagenome | biome: mouse gut; feature: mouse-associated habitat; material: faeces | place: Denmark | collected 2011
TCATTTTTAATATTGATGGCACCGCTCCAGGTATATAGCTTTCCATGACGGGCGTTCCGAGCAGGCATAACACAATCGAAGAAATCGATTCCTCGGGCCACCCCCTCGATGATGTTGGAAGGAGTACCCACCCCCATAAGATACCGGGGTTTATCCTGCGGCATATAGGGCTCAACCGCGTCGATGATGTCGTACATCACCTGAGTCGGTTCTCCCACCGCCAGCCCGCCGATGGCATAGCCGTCGCAGTGCAGTTTGGAAATTTCCTCCATATGCCAGACCCGCAAGTCGGCGAAAGTCCCCCCCTGATTGATTCCGAAGAGCATCTGCTGAGGATTCACTGTGTCTGGCAGAGTATTCAGTCTGTCATGTTCCGCAATACAACGCTCCAGCCAACGGGCTGTCCGTTCACAGGAGGCTTTCACGTATTCGTAGGGGGAGGGATTTTCAACACATTCGTCGAAAGCCATGGCAATGTCGCTGCCCAGATTGGACTGGATCTGCATAGACTCCTCCGGTCCCATAAAGATGCGCCGCCCGTCGATGTGAGAGGCGAAGGTAACCCCCTCCTCTTTGATTTTCCGCAATCCGGACAGAGAGAAGACCTGAAAGCCTCCGCTGTCGGTGAGCATGGGACCGTCCCAGTTCATAAATTTGTGAAGCCCGCCCATCTGACGAACCAATTTGTCTCCAGGGCGCAGATGGAGGTGGTAGGTATTGGACAACTCCACCTGACAGCCGAGCTCTTTCAAATCGTGAGCGGACACTGCTCCCTTGATGGCCCCTTGGGTACCGACGTTCATAAACACTGGGGTCTGGACCACGCCGTGTGTACAGGTAAAGGTTCCCCGGCGGGCTCTCCCCTCTTTTTTCAACACTTCAAACACGCAAAAACTCCTTTTATCATTTTCTTTGATTAAGATAATCCTGTAATATCACTGCGCTCTACGCCACCAGTTTTGATAAATTCAATCAGCTTTTCCACATCATCAAACTTATCATAGTCCCCCAATATCCTGTTCCGGTGATAAACAATTCCTCCACATATCTTTCACGAAATAAACATGGCGTCTCCAAAGGAGAAAAACCGGTAACGTTCCCGCACCGCCGTTTCGTAGGCAGAAAGAACGGATTCCCGTCCGGCCAAGGCAGACACTAACATAATCAGGGTGGACTGAGGCAGATGGAAATTGGTTACCAGCGCGTCCATCACTTTAAACTTATACCCTGGATAAATAAAGATATTAGTCCAGCCAGAATGCTCCGACATGGCCCCGTCCTCCGCCGCGAAACTCTCCACAGTACGGCAGGAGGTGGTACCCACACAGATTACCCGTCCTCCGCGGCGTTTGGTCTCGTTGATAATGCTGGCGGTCTCTTGAGAGATCATACAGAACTCGGAGTGCATTTCGTGGTCCTGAATGTCCTGGGCCTTCACCGGACGGAAGGTCCCCAGTCCCACATGGAGTGTAACGCAACAAACCTTTACACCCATTTCTTCGATCTGTTTCAGCAGTTCTGGTGTAAAATGCAATCCTGCGGTGGGAGCTGCGGCAGACCCCAACACTTTTGAGTAAACGGTCTGGTATCGTTCCTGATCCTCCAGTTCCGCCCTGATATAAGGCGGCAGAGGCATTCGGCCCAGCTGGTCCAGAATCTCCAGAAAAATACCCTGATAGTGGAACCGGACTGCTCGCTTGCCGTCCTCCAATTCCGCCTCAATGGTTGCGGTAAGCTGACCGTCCCCAAATACCACTTGGGTTCCAGGTTTCAGCTTGCGTCCAGGGCGAACCAAACATTCCCACAAATTTTCTCCTTTATCGACAAGGAGAAGTACTTCACAGGCTCCGCCGGTAGGACGATGGCCGATCAGTCGAGCGGGGAGAACACGGGAATCGTTCAGAACTAGACAGTCCCCCGGTCTAAGCATCTGAGGAAGGTCGTAGAACCAGTGGTGTTCCACCGTTCCAGTGTTTTTGTCCAATGTGAGCAGGCGGGAAGCGTCTCTCCGCTCCAGCGGGGTCTGTGCAATCAGCTCCTCTGGAAGCTGAAAATCGAAATCAGAAGTCTTCAAATATAAAACATCCTTTTAGCGGCTTCATTCAAACAGCCTTAATAGTGGATAACCTGAACGCCGGGAAAATAGAAGGTGACAATTTGGTCATAAGTAAAGCCGCGGCGAGCCATGGCATTGGCTCCAAACTGGCTCATACCTACTTGGTGGCCCCAGCCGCCGCCATTAAAGGTGTAGGTGCTTCCGGAGACAGTAACGATCCCGCTCCCTGGCTGTGTTCCGGTTGTGTTGTTCGGCTTATTTCCGGAGTCTATAGCGGAGATGGAGCCGGTTCCGGTGATGACATAGGGCTTCTCCGCCACTTTCGACACCGCTCCGGAACTTGAGATAGCATACTTTTCGTTTAGTACCCCGGATATGGCAGAGCCGTTAATATAGACCTCACTGCTGTTCCCGGGTGTGTCAGGTGTGCCGGAGCCACTGCTCCCAACCCCGTTGACGGTAAATCGGATGGATCTAACGTTGAACCGGCTGCGGATTTTGTCAACGCCAATGGTATTGCTTTGACCGTTGGCCCAGTGGACCACCACTTGAAGCACATTGCCAAGTTGAGAATAGGTCAGCTCTAGGCTAGATACCGAGGTTCCCTTCCCCATTCCCTGAGACTGAAGCTGCTGGGTTAGCTGGGCGGCGGTGTAGTTCACCGTCCAGGGGGACATGGTGTTAACTGAGTCCAAATCCGCTTCGTAAGGATCCACCACGCCACGGAGATAAGGGTACTCGCTGATGGTGTCTGTTCCCCAAATATTTTTGGCATCCTCGCTGGCTCCGCCAAAACTGGAGACATAAAAAACTTCTGCAAGCTTTCCGTTGTACTTAACTACCATACCGGCCGTCTCGGCCACAGCCCGTTTACTGGTTTCGCTGGGACCCCAGTCGGTCCGGTCGCTGCCCATACCATGGTAGACCTGACAACTGTCAGAGGGACAAATGTCAAAGCCATTGCTCTCATGCTTTCCCAAATTTTTCAGTACATAGGTGCGAGCGCAGACTGCCTGGGTTTTCAGCGCCTCCAAAGGCCAGTCCCGACCCATCTCATAACAGACAACACCGTTGATGTAGTTTTCCAGAGACAGCACATTGACCACGGTGAGGTTACCGCCGGTGCGCCGTTGATACTGAAAACCGCCCCGGTATTTAAATCCGGAAAACCAGGTCTGTACCTCCTCCGCCCCGGTAACATCGGGCAGGATGGCCAAGGCCCCAGAAGCCCCATTGTCATACTGGAACAGTACCCGGCTGGTGCCTGTTTCCACCACGCTCATGCCGTAGGCGCTGGTGCCCACCACACTGCCGATGCCTCCAAGTGCGCTCTGGGCCGCTCGGGCATCTGCTCCAGTGCTGTAGGCCCCTACCCGAACCTGATACCGTCCATCAATCCAGGCCACGAATCCATTATCATAACCGGCGGCAACGGCAGCGGCTTCCGCATAGGAACCATAGTTTCCAGGAAGCTGGATGTGGACACATCCGACTAGAATATCACTGCTGATAGAGGTGGAGTAGGTATATTTATTCAGTGTCGAGGATTTGCCGTAGTACAGGTTCTCGGTCTTCAACACCGCTGCCTTTTCCACATCCCTGCCGGTGCGGGCCAGCTCCACAAAATTTAGATTGCTGTCGTAGTAGCCGAAGCGGTAGCCAGCCCCGTATTCATTTTGAAGGTGGGCTGCTTCCAGTTCCCCCGTTGGCACGTGGGTGCTGGTGGAGGCTAGTCCAACCCGAATCATCATCTCGCCGTTCTGATTTGTATTGACTGCCCTTGCAGTGGGAAATGTCAGACACAGAGCCAGAGCAGCGGCGGCAAATTTTATCATTCTCTTGTGCATAAATGTACTCCATTTCTTTTGCTGGTATTGGTCGAATTCGGTCAGCTTGTCCTCTTTGTGATTCCTGTCCGCGCTCCGGGAGGGCGCACAGAAAAGAATTGGGACTTATTCTCTTGACAACCGATTGGAAAACATGGTAGGATAGCGGAAAGAAAGAGGGCTGCGGCTTGCCTTGGCAAATTGCCCTCTCCGACATTATAGTACAAAATCAGCCGCTTGAAAAGCCGCTGATTTATTTTTTTCCTCCAGCCCACTTTTGCCCCAATTCATTTTCGTTTTTATGGGGCATAAAATGGCTTTGGAGCGATGATGGAGGTTATAGAAAATGGAAAAGTATAAAGTCGGTATCATTGGTGCAACAGGTATGGTCGGTCAGCGATTTGTTACCCTTATGGAGAACCACCCCTGGTTTCAGCTCACCGTTCTGGCCGCCAGTCCCCGTTCGGCAGGCAAGACTTATGATGAGGCAGTTGCCGGACGTTGGGCAATGAAAACGGCAATTCCCAATGAAGCGAAAAATCTGGTTGTCCTAGATGCCCAGGCCGATGTGGAAAAAATTGCTGGGATGGTAGATTTTGTCTTCTGTGCGGTGGATATGAAAAAGGAGGAGATCAAGGCACTGGAAGAGCGGTATGCCAAAGCCGAGTGTCCTGTGGTTTCCAACAACTCCGCAAATCGCTGGACAGAGGATGTACCTATGGTAGTCCCTGAGCTAAACGCCCACCATATCGAAATTATTCCCGCTCAGCGCAAACGGCTGGGCACAAAGCGGGGCTTTATCGCTGTCAAGTCCAATTGCTCCATTCAGAGCTATACCCCTCTCCTCACGCCTCTGATGAACGCAGGGTACGAGGTTGACACGGTTTTGGCCTGTACCTATCAGGCCATTTCCGGCGCAGGCAAGACCTTCGAACGCTGGCCCGAGATGGTGGACAATCTGATCCCCTATATCGGCGGCGAAGAGGAAAAGAGCGAACAGGAACCGCTGAAGGTGTGGGGGCACATTGAGAATGGCAAAATTGTCAAGGCGGACGGTCCTGCCATTACGACCCAGTGTCTCCGGGTGCCTGTGTCCGATGGCCATACTGCCGCAGTTTTTGTCCGTTTCCAAGAAGGGAAAAAGCCTACCGAGGAGCAGATCAAGGAAATTTGGAAAAACTTCAAAGGTCGGGCCCAAGAGCTTGACCTCCCCTCCGCCCCAAAGCAGTTTATCCACTATTTTGAAGAACCCGACCACCCCCAGGCGAAAATCGACCGGGAATTGGAGGGCGGTATGGCTATCTCTGCTGGCCGTCTCCGTCCTGACAGCCAATACGACTACAAATTTGTGGGTCTGTCCCACAATACCCTCCGGGGTGCAGCGGGCGGCGGGGTTCTGTTGGCCGAACTGCTGTGCGCCGAGGGCTATATTGACCATAAGTAAGCAGTTATCAGTACCGCTTATGACTATCCTAAATCTGATCAAAAAGGTGCTTTATGTGCCTATATCGTATTAGAAATTCCAGATGATTTTTGAAAGGGTGCATTTAATATGAGAACTCCTGTATTTACCGGTTCTTGCCCTGCTTTAGTCACCCCCTTTGATGAGCATGGCACCATCAATTATGATGCTTTTGGCAAGTTGATCGATACCCAAATTGAGGCGGGTGTAGACGCGGTGTGTGTCTGCGGAACCACCGGCGAGTCTGCTACTATGTCCATCCGGGAGCACATTGCCGCAGTGGAATTCTGTGTGAAGCGTGTAGACCATCGAGTAAAGGTCATTGCTGGGGCGGGGAGCAATGATACTTCCGCCGCTGTCTACCTGTCTCAGCATGCCCAGGACTCCGGTGCAGACGCCCTGCTTCATGTCACCCCTTACTACAACAAGGCCAGCCAGACCGGCCTGATTCAGCACTACGAGTACATTGCCGACCGCACTGAACTGCCCATCATTCTTTACAATGTGCCCGGCCGCACTGGCGTGTCTTTTACCGCTGACACCTACAAGGTGCTCTCCGCCAACCCGAAGATTAACGGTGTGAAAGAGGCCAGCGGCAATTTTTCCCTACTGGCGCACACACGCTGCCTCTGCCCCGAGGATTTTTACATCTGGTCAGGTAACGACGACCAGGTAGTCCCCATGATGGCGCTGGGCGCCAAGGGCGTTATTTCGGTGGCCTCCAATATTATTCCAGAGATCATGGTTAAAATGAGCCATCTGTGTCTGGAAAATGACTTTGCTGCCGCTTCTCAGCTCCAGATTAAGTATATGGACCTGATCGACGCCCTGTTCTGTGAGGTCAATCCCATTCCCATCAAAGCGGCAATGAACCTGATGGGCATGGAAGCTGGTCTTCTGCGCCTACCTTTGTGTGACATTTCGGACAAAAATCTGGCTGTACTCCGGGCCTCTATGGAGCGGATGGGATTGCTGTAAATCCCGCAAAACTGAATTGATATAAAGGGAGTTTCCTTGTCATGCTAAAGATAATTATATCCGGCTGCAACGGTCATATGGGCCGGGTGGTAGAGACGTTGTGTGCCAACGATCCAGCTGTGGAGGTGTGCGCTGGCTTCGATATTTTAGGGACCAGTGACCGGGAGTTTCCGGTTTATACCTCCCCTGCTCAGTTTACCAGCGAGGCGGACGCGATCATTGATTTTTCCTCTCCAGCCGCCTTGGACGGCTTGCTGGAATTTGCCAAAACCCGCAAAATTCCCTTGATTCTGGCCACCACTGGTTATGCGCCTGATCAGGAGGCACAAGTGGGTGCCGCCGCCTTGGAAGTCCCAATTTTCCGCTCGGCCAACATGTCTCTGGGCATCAATGTATTGCTGGAGCTAGTGAAAAAAGCCGCTTCCGTCCTAGGGGACAGCTATGACATTGAAATCGTGGAGCGCCACCACCGTCGAAAGGTAGATGCCCCCTCTGGCACTGCACTAATGATTGCCAATGCAGCGGCGCAGTCCTGCGGACATAAGACCGAGTACGTCTATGAGCGCCATTCCACCCGCAGTCCTCGTGATAAGAAGGAAATTGGTATTTCCGCTGTCCGGGGCGGTACCATTGTGGGCGAGCATGAGATTATTTTCGCAGGACACGACGAAATTATGGAAATCAAGCATACCGCCCTCTCCCGGGAAATCTTTGCCCAAGGGGCGCTGGAGGCCGCAAAATTCATCTCCGGAGTGGAAAAACCTGGGCTGTATGATATGAGTTACTTGGTAAAATAATTGAAAACGCCTCTGTAAAACAGCAGAGGCGTTTTTCTCATAAACAGAAGTAAGCCGAGGAACGCTTCTATTTGGACCGGACTAGAATTTATTTTTACCATTTAAACGGTCTAAACTCTACGGAGCGGCGATTGATTTTCCCCAGAAAACCTGTTACCTTATTTTCAGGAGGTGAGGACACATGGACCAGAGTAAAACCGGCGGGCTGATTCGAGCTCTGCGTACCCAGAAGGGGCTGACCCAAAAGGTGTTGGCTGAGGCTGTCGGGGTGGGCGACAAGGCGGTCAGCAAATGGGAACGTGGTCTGGGCTGTCCGGACGTGTCCCTTCTCCCGGAATTATCAAGGGTTCTGGGTGTTAAACTGGAGGCACTGCTCTCCGGCGAGTTGGACACCAATGAACAGGAAAGAGGAAATATGAAAAAACTGAAATTTTATATCTGCCCCGACTGCGGAAATCTGATCACTGCCGCATCCGAAGCTGGTGTGTCCTGCTGCGGCAAAACACTGGTTCCTGTAGAACCGCAAAAGGCTGAGAGTGAAGCGAAATTGTTGGTAGAAAAAACAGACGAAAATTGGTTTATTACCTCCTCACATCCCATGACAAAGGAACACCACATCACCTTTGCCGCTTTGCTCACCGGAGACACTCTATTTCTCCGCCGCCTTTACCCTGAGTGGGATTTTCAAACTCGGATTCCATGCCTTGGCCACGGTATTTTGCTGTGGTATTGTACGAAACATGGACTTTTTCAACAGCTGATTTAGACAGAAATTGAGGTACACACGATGTCTGACCAATTAATCCGCACCCGCTTATTGGTGGGAGATGAGCCGCTGGAGCGGCTGAAAAACGCAAAAGTGGCCGTTTTTGGGGTAGGTGGTGTGGGAGGTTATTGTGTTGAAGCTCTTGCACGGTCAGGTGTAGGCACTTTACACCTCTATGATGATGATACTGTGTCAGAAAGTAACCTGAACCGGCAGCTTGCAGCCCTTCACTCTACCTTAGGCCAGTCTAAGGTAGAGGTGATCGCCCACCGGGTTCGGGATATCAATCCGAACTGTGCCGTGGTGGCGTTCCGGATGTTCTATCTCCCTCAAAATGCAGACAACGTGGAACTGGCGCAGTACGACTATGTGGTAGACTGCATCGACACCGTAACTGCTAAGTTGGAATTAGTGACAAGGTGTAATGCTTTACAGATAAAAATCATTAGTGCCATGGGGACTGGCAATAAATTTGATCCTTCTGCGTTTGTGGTTACCGATATCTCTAAAACGCAGGGCTGTCCGTTAGCCCGCACTATGCGTAAAGAACTGCGGAAACGCGGCATCCACCACTTGAAGGTGGTCTACTCCACAGAGCTGCCTGCGGCTCCTCTGTACCCAGCGGAATTGGAGATACCAGAGACCTCCGAAACCCGTCCCGGTTCCACCGCGCGGCGAGATACTCCAGGCTCTATGCCTTTTGTTCCCGCCGCTGCCGGATTGTTGTTGGCTTCTGCTGTTGTTCGGGAGATTGGAATATTTTGAAAATTGTATATCATATTGGGTGCCGTTTGGACGTATTGGCATGTTTCAAACAAGCCCTAGGACACAAAAACAGTGCCGTTCCATTGGAGCGGCACTGAACCGTTATAACGCTATAATTAAATTGCTTCCACAAGCTCACTGGTATAGCCCTGCTTGATCAAGCTGTGAAACGCTTCCCAGCTTCGAGAGGGAATCTCTTGTGGTATCTGGTAGCCTTTTTGGGCATAGACCTCGATTCGCTGAAAGTCTCCCACAATCATATCAATCGCTTTTTGCTCCGTTAATCCCTGGTCTACGGAATTTCGAATATATTCCTCCAGTGTAATTTGGGGTGAGGTGAACATGGCGTCTGCCTCCGGCCAGTAGACCCCCATAGCCGCATACAGCCTCCGCGTCATGAAGGGCTTGTGGACACAAATCAGCCGCCCTTGGGCTAGTCCCGCTTCCTCCAGCATGTCACGCGTAAATCGTATATTTTCTGCCGAATTGGTAGAGCGATTTTCCAAAAGAATTGCACACTCTGGTACGCCATGCTTTACTGCAACTGCGGCAAAGCGTTCTGCTTCTGACTGGCTCCAACGGCCCAGGGTATTGCGGCCCAGCCCGCCGGTAAACAGTACTTTTGGAGCATAACCGTCCCGATAGAGTTGAGCACAGCGAACCGGAATTGTGTCATTGATACAACCAAATCCGATGATACAGTCCGCCGGCTGAATTTCCATATCCAGTCGCATATAGTCCCAAAGCACCTTTAATTCCTGATAAACGACCGCTGTCAAGCAAATTCCCTCCACAGTTTGCATCGGAAACAATTCCGCCATGTGCTATTGAGCGGTATTATAGCAAGTGTGTCCAGGAATGTCAAGACCACTCCCGATTATCTTCCTGGCAGTTGAGGCGCCATGGTTCGCGTGTGCCGGATTTCTTCCCACACAGTGGTCTTTTTCCAGAAACTAACGGCAGTAATAGGCAGCCAAGTTAGGAGAAACAGCCAGTAGGTACACAGGCCCTTCCACAGCCGTCGGTCCCACTTGTTCTCCATGATAATCACAATTCCTGCGGCAACGGTGGCAGTAAACGCGGCCCAAGCAATGTTGCCACAAACTCCTGCAACGGCCAAAGCCAGGGCCTGAAGCGGGGTTCTTCCTCCCAGTGCTGCGGTGAGGGCGGTGCAGACCAGTCCTGCCAGCGCGGCCAGCTGGTAAGCGGGCAGGAGAAGCGTTACCTCGAAGTCAAAGAGAACCAGCCGGGGATGCTCAGCCATTTTCTCTCCCAGGGCGGGCAAATATCGCTGTGCTACCTGGAGTGTACCGCTGGACCAGCGGCGGCGCTGTGCAAAGGACTGCTCCCAAGTGAGGGGTTGTTCGTCATAGGTAACGGCTTTGGGCACATAGGCCACCTGCTCCCCAGCTAAGACGGCCTGAGTAGTAACCTCTAAGTCCTCGCTCATAGTCGCAGTGTGCCAGCCGCCCAGCTTGTCCAGCAGTTTCTGAGTTACCATAAAGCCAGTACCTCCAATCATGGCGGATACCCCTAACCCAGCTTTGCCTCCATTATGGAAGCGGTCCATCATCCAGTAGTAAATAGAGGAACATCCGGACACAGCGGTATCGTAAGGGTTTTTACTGTCCCGATAACCTTGAGCCGCCTGGGCCCCGGCCAACCGCGCATTGTTCATTTCTGCTAAAAAACGGCTGTCTACCACGTTGTCTGCGTCAAACACCAGCCATGCGTCGTACTGCCGGCCCCGGAGCCGGTTATAAGCAAACCGAAGGACTTCTCCTTTGCTCTTCACGGGAACTGTACATTCCAGAACATTGGCCCCAAAGTTCCGAGCGGCTAAGGCAGTATTATCGGTACAGTTGTTGGGGATTACCCAAACGTCATACAGATCCGCTGGATATTCCTGTGTGAGCAGACTGTTAATCAGCGGGCCAATCACCAGTTCCTCATTTCGGGCGGCGATCAGAACCGCAAACTTTGTGTGAGCTGGATGAAAACCGTAGTCTAAAGGCTTCCTTATGCAAGTCAGTCCAGAAATCAGATACCATAACCCCCATACGCTCATCAATACTCCCATTGTGCCCGTCAGGGCCAAAGCGGTAGGAAACAACCAATCCATATCCCGCTCCTCCTCTCAATCTGTTCTGCCAAAAATATAGCAAACCTTCTTTAAGGACAAAGTAGGAGGAAGATTAAGATTTCATGAAGGTTTCTTTAAAGGGAATAGGACAGCCTCTCCCCCACATATTTTGAAGTACATGGAACACATTGGGGGGATAAATATGGAGACTAGAATTGCCGAGCTGAGATACAAAGAAGTCATCAGCGTAGAAGACGGCGCCCGGTACGGTTATGTAGGAGACATGGAAGTCGATTTGGAGAGCGGGCAGGTTCGGTCCCTGGTGGTTCCCGGCCGGCGGCGGTTATTCGGCCTGCTGGGCCGCGAGGAGGATAAGGTCATCCCCTGGGGGGCGGTCAAGCGTTTTGGTGAGGACATCATCTTGGTTGAAAAGTAGGCGAGAAAAGGCTCTGTCCAGTTGGACAGAGCCCATTTTCTTTTCCTATTTTTTGTAAATCAGCTCTGCAAACTGTCCATATTGCTTTACTTCCTCTAGGTGAAACCGCTTTAAGTTCTCTTTCTGAGTAAACAGTGGTATTCCTTCGCCCAGCAGAACAGGTGCAGTCTGAATGATGAGCCAATCCACCATATCCCGCTCTAAGAGCGGAGCTAGGATTGTATTTCCGCCCACAATCCAGATGTTTTTATCCTGACCAAGTCCTTCTACGAATTGGGGAACATCGCCGCTCACAGGGATAAATCCTGTTCGGGACAAACTGGTGGAGTGGGTAAACACATAGTTCTTGGTTGTGGGATAAACTGCGGCGGGATCCTCCAGCTTTTCAATTTCTGCAAAAGTCCGTCTGCCCATGATGGTGATGTCCATAGACTGGTAGAAGCGGTCACAGTCTGTCTCGTCCGCGCTTCCGGTTTCGTAGAGCCAAGTAAGGCTGTGGTTTTTATCGGCTAAATAGCCGTCCATCGTGACACAGCCGTAGAAAAATACGCTCATCCCGCCCCCTCCTTAAATTCTCGCTACCCCGGATCGCCGGGCCGCTTCGGCTACTGCCCTGGCTACGGCAGGTCCCACACGGGAATCGAACGCCTCCGGGATTATATAGTCATTCGTCAGGTCCTCGTCCGCGATCAAGCTGGCTAGGGCTTGCGCGGCGGCCAGTTTCATTTCCTCGTTGATGTCGCTGGCCCGCACGTCCAGGGCGCCTCGGAACAGTCCAGGGAAAGCTAGTACGTTGTTGATTTGGTTGGGGTAGTCACTCCGCCCAGTAGCCACTACCTGAGCTCCGCCTGCTTTGGCATCCTCCGGGAAAATTTCCGGAGTGGGGTTGGCGCAGGCAAAAACAATGGCATTCTGATTCATAGTAGATACCATCTCCGGTGTAACCAGGTTAGGGGCAGACACACCGACAAACACATCGGCTCCCTTCATAAGATCAGCCAATGTCCCCTGACGCTTGTCTCGGTTGGTCACCTTGGCAATCTCCTGCTGGGCCCAGTTGAGCTGGTCACAGCCCTCGTACACCGCACCGAATTTGTCCACCAGGGTAATGTCTGTAAATCCGGCCAGCAGAAGCAATTTTGTAATTGAAATGGCCGCAGATCCAGCCCCAGAGAAGACTACCCGGACCGTTTCCTTCTTCTTGCCCACTAACCGCAGGGCGTTGGTCAGTCCAGCCAGTACAATAATGGCAGTACCATGCTGATCATCGTGAAAGACAGGAATGTCGCATTTCTCTTTCAGCTTCCGCTCAATTTCAAAACATCGGGGGGCGGCAATATCCTCTAAATTGATGCCGCCGAAGGAGCCGGAAATGTTGTACACGGTCTGGACAAATTCATCCACATCCTTAGTTTTTACGCACAGAGGAAAGGCATCCACTCCGCCGAAGGTCTTGAACAATACGCATTTGCCCTCCATCACAGGCATGCCAGCCTCGGGGCCGATGTCCCCCAGGCCCAGAACGGCAGTTCCATCAGTAACAACGGCCACTAAGTTGTGCCGCCGGGTCAGCTCATAGCTTTTATTCAAATCTTCTTGAATAGCCAAACAGGGCTGGGCCACTCCGGGCGTATAGGCTAGAGACAGGGACTGTCTGTCATTGGCAGGCACTGTGGCAGTCACCTCGATTTTTCCCTTCCATTCCCCATGCAGGCGTAAGCTCTCCTTTGCATAATCCATGGGCATTCTCTCCTTCTTTCTCAAAATCGGTATACTTTGCGCTGTTCTTATTATACTAAACTTTGGAAAAACCGCAATGGGCACTTTAATTTTGTGCGGTTTATCGGCTATTTCCTCACAAATCTCCGGTTTTTACCCCTGTTTTCAGCAGATTCACCGTTGACGGGGCCGGATATTTCTGGTAGAATTTCGTTTAACTGGCATTTCAGTGTGAATAAATTGTAAACAGGAGGAAATTATGGAACAACAACACAGAGGACAATGGGGCAGTAACCTAGGCTTCCTTATGGCCACCATCGGTGCCGCCGTGGGCTTGGGCAACATCTGGTCCTTCCCCTTCCGCATGGGGGCCAACGGCGGTTTTCCCTTTTTGATTATTTATCTGGTTCTGGCGGTGCTGGTTGGCTTTACCATCATGCTGTGTGAGCTGGCAATTGGCCGCCATGGCGGAGGAAGCGTATTGGTCAGCTATCAGAAGATTAACCGCATTTCAGGAGGCTTTCTGGGAATTCTGGCGCTGGTCTCCCCTTTTCTGATTCTCAGCTTTTACACCGTTTTGGGCGCCTACTGCGTGCAGTATGTCGGCCTGAACTTTGCGGAACTGCTGGGCATTTTTAATGTCTCCAGTGTCTCCGGCGCGGAATCCTTCAGCACCATGCTAACCAATCAGCCCTTGGCAATCGGCTCCACCTTTGTGGTTATTGCCGCCTGCTTCCTGATTATCCGGGGCGGCATCAAAGATGGCATCGAGAAGTTCAACAAGGTGGGTATGCCAGCGTTGTTTGTGATGCTTGTGATTGTCATTATCCGGTCCGTCACCCTGCCTGGGGCTATTGATGGCCTCAAGTTCATGTTTGCTCCCAACTTCGAACCCATCAAAAACGACTTTATCGGTGTGCTTGCTGCTGCTGGTGGACAGATGTTCTTCTCTCTGTCTCTGGCCATGGGCATTACCGTCACCTATGGCTCTTATCTGAGTAAGAAAGAGAGCTTGGTACGCAACTCCATGGTAATCATCGTCTCCGATACCATCGTGGCAATTATGGCCGGCATGGCTGTTCTCCCTGCCGCCTTTGCTCTGGCGGGTGAGGACGCCAAGCTCTCCGGCCCCTCCCTGCTGTTCGTCACCCTTCAGGACGTGTTCAACGCCATGGGCGCTTTTGGTCCCATCTTTGGCATTCTGTTCTTCCTTTTCGTGGTGCTGGCGGCTATTACCTCCACCATTGCCCTGATTGAGGTACTGGTCACCTTCGTCATCGACCGCCGTACCGCCGCTGGAAAAGCACCCAACCGAAACGCTGTAGTCGGAATTGTCTGTTTGATTATTTTTGCCGAGGCCGCTTTGGTGGCCGCCGATGGCCTGGGTTCTAACGGTCTGTGGGTTCCCTTCCAGAGCAGCGGCCTTGACTTGGGCACCTGCTGGCTGGAGTTTATGGACTTCATCTCGGAGGGAGTTGCTATGCCTCTGGGCGCACTGCTCATGTCCCTGTGGATTGGCTGGATTGTCGGTCCTGAGGTCATCCGGGATGAAGTAAGTCAAGGTGGGCATAAGATGAGCGATGGACTGTACAGCTTCTTCATTATCTGTGTCCGTTTCATCACTCCTCTGGCGATGGCAATGATTTTGTTTGGTCAGATCAAAACTTTCCTTTCTCCTGTGTAAGGACAAATTCAAACGCGGCCTGCGTCTCAATCTGACGCAGGCCGCGTTTTCATGTCTTCTTTATGGATGCAGTCTTCTTTTTATGGTAGTTCTCCGCCTGTTCCAGCAGCTGGGCTGCGCTTTGGCGCAGAACGTCGGTTACCTCCGCTCCGCCAATCAGTCGGGCCAGCTCATCGGTTCTGCCATCCTGGTCCAGATGTTCTACCTGAGTAAACGTGCGCCCCTTCTTCTCCCCCTTCTTCACAGAGAAATGGGTATCTGCCATAGCGGCGATCTGTGGTAAATGGGTAACGCACAGCACCTGTTTGTTTCGAGCCACGTCGGCCATTTTTTCGGCTACCTTTTGAGCCGCCCGGCCGGACACGCCGGTGTCCACCTCGTCAAAGACGAGACTTCCAATGCCGTCGTCCTCCGCCAGCACGTTTTTCAGCGCCAGCATAATGCGGGCCAGCTCACCACCAGAGGCCACCTTCTGAATGGGTTTTAGTGCCTCACCTAAGTTGGCGGACATGAGGAAATGAACCTGATCCATACCAGTATCATCCATACCGCTTTCGCCGGGGCAAGGAGCAAAATCGGTGACAAACTGCACTTTGGGCATATCCAACTGACGCAGTTCTTCCTGAACACGTTTTTGGAGATTGTCTGCCGCCTTCTTCCGCGCTTTTGTCAGGGCCTCTCCCCGCTTTTGCGCATCCTTTCGAGCCTTATCCAATTCCTTCTCCAGCTTCTGGATGGTGTCGTCCGCATCCTGAATCTGTTCCAGTTCCCTTTTGCACTGTTCAAGATAGTCTAACATATCGGCCACTGTGGGACCGTATTTCTTTTTTAGCCGGTAAATCACATCCAGCCGGCTCTCCAGCCGGTCCAATTCCTCGGGAGAGAAATCAAATTCACCTGCAAAATCCCGCAAAATTTCCGCCGCGTCGTCGGCCTCACAGCGAAGCGCGGCTAGCTTTTCCCCCAGCTCCTCCAATCGGGGACTCAGGCGAGTCACAGAACGGACTGCTCCCTCTGCTTCACTGATAAGATCACAGGCTCCACGGCTGTCATCCTCGCCCGACAAGGCAAATTGGGCCTCCTGGAGAGCCTCCATCAGCTTTCCTGAACTGCGCAGAAGATCTTTGCGTGCATCCAGTTCCTCGTCCTCTCCGGCCCGAAGTTCCGCCCGTTCCAACTCCTTAATCTGGTATTCCAGGGTGTCTACCCGACGGGAACGCTCCGCTTCGTCCATCTCCAGCTCAGAAATCTTCTTTCTGAGCTTAGCCATGGCATGATAAGCAGTCCGGTAATCCTCCAACAGCACCCCGGTTTTCCCGAAGCTGTCCAGATACCCAAGATGACAGTCCGGGTCCAACAGCTGCTGCCCGTCGTGCTGGCCATGGATGTTCAACAACTGCCGTCCCAGTTCCCGCAACTGGGCTACCGTCAGAGGCCGGCCATTTACCCGACAGGCATTTCGTCCATCCCCTTGAATCTCACGCTGAAGCATCAGTTCCTCGCTGTCCGCTGGAAAACCGTTGTCTTCCAGCCACTTCAGGGGTAATGACCCGGTGAACACTGCGTTGACTACCGCAGATTTTGCCCCAGTTCGAATCAGTTCCCGGCTGGTCCGCTCCCCCAGTACGGCGCTGATGGAGTCAATCACAATGGATTTGCCCGCGCCGGTTTCGCCGGTGAGTACATTGAAACCGCCGTCAAAACTGATATCTGCTGATTCAATCAGGGCGATATTCTCGATGTGCAGTAAAGAGAGCATTTACGATTCCTCCTCCCGGTTGCACTTTTCTTTTCAAAAGAAAAGCGTCAACTGAAAAAGCACATTTTCTCTATGGGACCTGTAAATAACGTTTTAAAAAGAACAAAATTACCCATTACCGCAACAGTTTATGCACCTCACCACTAAACTGTTGCGCAAAGGTGTTGTCCCGCATAATGAGGATGCCAGTGTCGTCGCCCGCTAAACTGCCCACCATACCTTCAATCTCCATGGCATCCAGGGCGGAACAGGCTGCGGAGGCCAAACCAGGCATGGTGCGGACCACAACGATGTTCTGAGCCACATCCACCGATACCACGCCCTCTTTAAAGATATTACGCAGGCGAGTATCGAAGCCGGAGGCCGGCTTACGTTCCGATAGGGCATAGCGGTAGCCGCCGGAACTGGTAAGCTCTTTTACCAGACGCAGTTCTTTAATATCCCGGGAAATAGTGGCCTGCGTAGTGATGAAGCCCCGGGCGCGCAGTTCCTCCAGAAGCTGTTCCTGGGTGTCAATCTCCTTGCTCTGTACAATATTTAAGATCTCGCTCTGCCGCACATTTTTCATTGGCTCAACCCTCCTAGCTTCTGATTGATGACCTGATAGAAACTCCGGTCAGCCAGCCGAACCAGCTGGGTGGAGCGCCGTGACCGGCAGATATCCACCCGGTCCCCTCCGGACAGGCGCAGTGCCTTCCCGCCGTCCACAGACAGGTATAAATACTTTCGATTCCCTCTGGGGAGCTGCACGGTAACTGTCCGCTCCGGTGCAAGCACCATGGTCCGGGCAGACAGCTGATGGGCGCACACAGGCGTAACCACGATGCTTCGGGAGGTAGGCTCCACAATAGGTCCCCCCGCCGACATAGAATAAGCCGTGGATCCGGTTGGGGTAGCCACAATCACTCCATCACCTGTAATGCTAGTTACCTTTACATGGTCTGCCAATACTTCCATCTCAGCGACTCTGGCCATGGAGCCTTTGGAGATTACTGCATCATTCAAAGCTAAATCCTGGCTGATAATCTTGTCCCCCCGGCGGACCTTCACATCCAGCATCATACGTTCCTCTAAAGTGTACATCCCATGGGCCAGAGAGGCCAGTAGAGGCAGCTCACTGCGTTCCAGTTCCGCCATAAAACCTACACTCCCCATGTTGACCCCCAAAATAGGAACATCGTGGAGGGTCGCGTCTCGCGCCGCATGCAGGATGGTGCCATCTCCTCCGAAGCAGACCAGCAGGTCGGCGGTGGGCAATTCCTTCTCCAGCAGGGGCATAGACTGTTGACGGGGCAGCTCCAACCGATCTCCCTTTTTCGGCTGGAAAGGCAAACACAACACGGTCTGTGCGCCGGCGTGTTCCAACACTCGGCGTGCCTCCAAAGCCACCCTCATTCCCCGGTCTCGGTAAGGGTTGGAACTGAGTACGATTTTCATACCCCTTCCTCCTTCCAAGCGTGGTGGGACTGTTCCACCAATGCCTTTAAGTCCCCTTCAAAGTCGGAGTGATTTCCTGTATGGAGATAACCTAGATATTCAATATTGCCCTCTGGGCCTTTGATCGGGGAATACGTAAGGTCTTTTACCTCAAAACCTGCTTGAGCGGCGTGGTTTACAAAATGTTCCAATACTTCCAGATGAACTTCCGGGTCCCGAACCACCCCTTTTTTCCCAACCTTGTCCTTACCCGCTTCAAACTGAGGTTTGACCAGGCACACTGCCTGTGCGCCTTCCCTCATCAGCGGGCGCAAAGCGGGCAGAATCAGACTCAGGGAGATAAAAGAGACATCCACAGAAAAAAAATCCAGTGGTTCTGGTATTTGTTCCCAGGTAAGATATCGGGCGTTAGTACGCTCCAAACATACCACCTGGGGGTGGGTGCGCAGCTTCCAGTCCAGCTGATTATAGCCCACATCCACGGCATACACCAGCCTTGCGCCATTTTGCAGCATGCAGTCGGTAAAACCGCCGGTAGAAGCTCCAATATCTGCACAGATCTTGTCCCGCAGATCAATGGGCCACAACCCCATAGCTTTTTCCAACTTTAATCCACCTCGACTCACGTAGCGCAAAGGATTCTTGGACCGCACCTCCACAGCGTCATCTGCACCCACAGAGGCCCCTGCCTTCAGCTGCCTCTGTCCATTGACGTAGACCTCCCCCGCCATAATGAGGGCTTGGGCCTTTTGCCGGCTTTCTGCCAGCCCCAATTCCATCACAGCTACATCAAGTCTCTGTTTCGCCACGGCCCAACACCTCCAGTGCTTTTTTGTAAATCCCCATTCCGTCTAGGGACAGGTCACGTTTTAACAGCGCAGCTCCACCATGAGGGACAAAATTCTCTCCACAGTTCACCAAAGCAATTTTAACGGACAGGCCCGCCAACTCCAGTCCAGTAGTCAGCCGCTGTCCCACACAGCCTCGGGCAGATTGTTCCTCTGCCATCAGCAGGACTCCCGTCTTTCGAACGGACAGCTCAACTAAGTCCGGGGCAAGGGGTGTCAACTGATTTAACTTTACAACTTCTGCCTGAATACCCTTGGCCTCCAACAGGCCAGCGGCCTCTAAAACATCATTGATTTCCATTCCATAGCTGACTAATGTGATATCCCCGCCCCATCGCAAAATAGCCGCTGGATCTTCGCCAGAGTTGCCGAGAAAACGGCCCTCACCTCCCCGGGGATAGCGCACTGCCACTGGGCCGGTTATACGAAATATGGCGCGCTCCAACATGACCTCCAGTTCCGCAAAACTGGCTGGTGCCAGCACTGTCATATTTGGCACTGTGTCCAGGTAGGCCGCATCAAACAAACCGTGATGGGTTTCTCCATCATCGCCTACCAGTCCAGCCCGGTCCACCCCAAAGACAACATGGAGGTTATCAATCGCCGCGTCGTGCAGAAGCATATCGTAAGCCCGCTGTAAGAACGTGGAGTACACAGCAAAGACTGGGATTGCCCCCTGTTTCGCCATTCCAGCGGCCATGGAGGCGGCGCACCCCTCAGCAATCCCCACATCAAAAAAGCGTTCTGGATATTTCAGGGCAAACTTCTCCAAGCCAGTTCCACCAGTCATTGCAGCAGTGATGGCACATACTCTCTGGTCCCGTTCTGCCAAACGGACCAGTGTTCTGCCAAAGACGGCGGAGAAATTTTCTCCCGCCTTCCGCTTCGGCTTGCCTGTGAGCGCATCAAAGGGGGCAACACCATGAAACGCATCCGGATTTTCTTCCGCTGGTAGAAAGCCCTTTCCCTTTACAGTCTTTACATGGAGCAGGACCGGTTCATCCAGCTCTCTAGCATACCGCAGGATTTTGGTTAGTAGAGGCAAATTGTGTCCATCCACTGGGCCTAGATAATGAAACCCCATATCTTCAAACATACTGCAAGGAAGAAGCGTCTGCTTTAGAGCTTGCTTAACCCGGTGAGTTACCCGGTAGACCACTCTTCCTAAGGCGTTGGAGTTCATAATTTTACGGTAGTGCTTTTTAAAGGTGAGATACTGGGGTTTTAGACGCTGTTTTGCCAAGTGGTCTGCCACACCGCCCACATTGGGAGTAATGGACATACCGTTATCATTGAGGATAACCAGAATTTGCTGGCCGCACTTTCCTGCATTGGACATCCCCTCGTAAGCCAGACCACCGGTCAGTGCGCCGTCGCCAATGAGAGCCATGACTTTGTAGTCCTCTCCCAGCATCGTCCGAGCACGGGCCATGCCCAACGCCACCGCCACTGAGTTAGAAGCGTGCCCTGCGATAAAAGCGTCGTGGATGCTCTCACCAGGCTTTGGAAACCCAGCAATCCCCCCATATTGCCGCAAGGCGGACATCTGATCCCGCCGTCCGGTAAGCATTTTATGTGGGTAGCACTGGTGGCCCACATCAAAGACCAAGCGGTCCCGCCCGGTGTCAAACACCCTATGGATGGCCACGGTCAGCTCCACCGCCCCTAAGTTGGAGGCCAAGTGCCCCCCGGTCTTGGAGACAGTCTGGAGTAAAAAAGTGCGCAGCTCACCGCAGAGGGCGTCTAACTCCCTCCGAGAGCAGCTGCGCAGATCCGCTGGGGAGTGGATTCGTTCAAGCACCGGTGTTTTCTCCCTTACTTTTCTCGATGGAACACATGGATCACACGGCCTACAGCATAGACCACCTTCGTACTGCAGCTCATGGCGAAGGTCTTGCCCAAGGCCTTGCCGCCGATGGTGAGACCGGAGACCAGAGCCGTCACCGCCAAGGACAGCAGCACCCCCTGTACGGAGAGGTGGCGCTGGAGCTCCACAACGATCACCGCCGCGGTGGTACCGCTGACGATGCCGCAGATATCGCCCACCACGTCGTTGCAGAAGCTGCTGACCTTGTCGGCCCCCCGGATCAGCCGCAGGGCCTCCTTTGCTCCCGGCTCCCGGTGGGAGGCCATAGAGTGGAAGGG
>OFGA01001017.1_pt1 | contig 20749 bp, 18 predicted proteins | sample 1521471 | NCBI WGS metagenome assembly OFGA01 (sample SAMEA3504086, study PRJEB24116) | mouse gut metagenome | biome: mouse gut; feature: mouse-associated habitat; material: faeces | place: Denmark | collected 2011
ATTCAGTTGTCAATCTTCGGCTGGAATCTCATTCATTGAGATTCCGAGAAGTTATATAATAATGAGTTATATATTGAATTTTTTCCTGCTTTAATATTTTGGACCGTTGTTTTCTATCTCCATTTTAGATTCTTATTTAAGATATCGGATTTAACTTTATATTTATAAGCCTAATTTCGTAAACGGTCATGCCATGGTCGTAAATGGCGAATTCATTCTTTAACAGATCCAATGCATCTAAAACATTATTTACCTTTCACTTTTACTGATTCTTTTCCATCGCTTCCACATAAGAATACATCTAAATACTTCATCTATAAAAAAAGCAGTATAAATACCCATAATTCCAAATTTTAAACTTATCCCTAATACATAAGCCATACCAACTCCAAAAATCCACATTGATATTACGCTGAGAATCACACAATAATACACATCTCCAACACCTTTTAAAGAATTACTAAACATAAAATTCCCCACTTTAACGAGTAACGTAATAGATTCTAAATAAATAATAGATTGCGCAACTTTGATTATATTCTCATTTTGTGTAAAATAAATCAAAATATGATCACTGATTTTTATTACTATCAAATCCAAAACAATTACTATCATTAAACCTATTTTGATATTTTTATAGCATTTTTCAAACAAAACATCATACTTTTTTCACCGAATAAATATCCAACTATAATGCCCGTTGCTATCCCTATAGAATTAGGGATAAGTGAAACGAACAGCATTATATTCATTGCATATATTTTTGAAGTCAATATATAACTGCCTAAAGATGTTATAAAAACTGTAACAAACAATTGTGAAATTTTATAAGAAATATTTTCACCTGCCGCCGGAATACCATACTTCATCAAAATTTTAACATTATCAGCAGATATTGAATGTATAAAAATATGTTCTATACTTATATTACAATTATAATAATATAGCATTAATATAAATCCAATAAAATTGCTGACAACAGTTGCAGCTGCAACTCCAAAAATGCAATCATAATCATATTTTAAAGGATTAAAAACTACGCATGCATCCCCTAATATATTGAGAGTATTTGTTAGTATTCCTACATACATTGCATAATTTCCATTTGCATAGATTCTATATATTGAAGTAAAAACTGTATTCCCCCCTTGAAACAACAATCCTACCGAAATCACAGAAAGATATGTACTCGTTCCATTACTCATGCTAATCGGAACATTCAAAAATTCTATTATATAATTATTGGATAGTAATAAAATGATTGTTAAAAAAGGCTTATTATTACAGTACCAGTTATCGCATCCATTGACAGAGCGTGTAAATCTTCTATTCGTTTCTCTCCTATATATTGCGCTCCAACTATGGATACAGCTGAACAGACAACTATATACGCAAGCAAAACGACTGAAATTATTTGGTTTGCATATCCAACCGAACAACTGTGTCAGAACAATAACTAAGAAAACCAATATCTACTAATCCAAATAAAATCTGAAAAAAAGATTGAAACACAATCGGAATACTCATTGAAAAAGTACTATATTTATTATCTAACATCATTATTCCTTTCATTTCATTTATACTATAATCCTTCCTAAAAGGATATTATTTTTCTTTCAGATTTTCTATACAGTAAGTATATATTTTTATATGATTTTCAAAGTTTTTAATATTTTAATAAAATTATATCTTTTGGGTTGCAAATCAGGGTGCGAGATTATATAATTATCCATTTCATATTGACTGGAAAAGGAGCGATCACGGTAGAAAATATCACATACAATTTGTCTTCAGGACAAGCTTTTATTATACCAGCAAATTCATGTTGTTGGTATATTGCCGACAAATCAGATCCCTGAAGTTATTGCTGGATGTCCTTTTATGCTTCATCTGACATTTTATCGTTATTAATCCCTTCCCCTTCGAAACCTTATATCCAACAAAACATAAATGTTCAGTATATTAAAAGTATTATTTTAAATATTATAAGAAAACATTTTACATTTCAAAAACACCAGTATTCTGACGAAGAATTTGACAGCGATCACCTTCATCTATCAACCAATTTTGACATTTCATTTTCTTTTGATATGACCGCTTCTCTAAAGAATTTTCTGTTCATCCAAATTATTTAACATCACAATTTAAAGCTACATTTGGAGTTTCACCCAAAAGATATATCATAAACAAAAGAATTTCTGTTGCATGTAATCTCTTGGAAAACTCTAATTATTCAATTAAAGAGATTTCCTATATGGTAGGCTATAATAATCAATTAGATTTTTGTCAGCTATTTAAAATATAATTGGCAAATCACCAACAATATACAGGAACCATTATAAATCACACCATCCCGATAAGTAGAAAAACAAACCGCACGGATACAGAAACAGCCAGCCCTAAAATTTACGGACTGGCTGTTTCTGTATCGTATTATTATCAAGTAGTACCATAATTAAAATCTCTGCGGCTTTGCTAAACTTCCGGACAAATTTAATTATCCTTACCAACCGGCAAAGTCTGCATGAGAGCAAAAAAATGTTCAGGCTTACCGGTACTAAAATATTCATACCACGCTTCCAATGTATCTGGCTCGAAAACACCTAAGCGCTCAATAATCTGTTTCGCCCACAGCAATGCTCCGGTGGAACCTGCCGTAATAAGACCGCCATCTGTCACAGACGGTTTGTCTGCATATAAACTCTGCCCCTGATAATCGGGAGAAACCATTTCAAGAAATCCCGGTCCATTACTGGTATGCCGACGCTGATCCAACAGCCCATGATCAGCAAGCGCTGCCGTTGCACCACAGATCGCACACACCGTTGCACCTACATCGAGAAGTTCCTCAGCCTTTTTAATAATAGCTCTATGCTTTGGGGTATTCCACGTGTCTGCGCCCGGCAAAAGCAACACGCTTGTTTCACTCACAACAATATCATCAATTACACAATCAGGCACGACTGTCAGCCCGCCCATTGTTTTGATGGGTTCTTTAGAATCGCTAACCGTTGTGAGCACAACACGCTGTGAGTCCTTTTTAAAAAACCTGCCAGAATTCAACTCCGAAATAACATGCCCCATTTCCCAGTCAGCTAACGTATCAAGAACATAAGCATAGATCGTATACATAAATTTCCTCCTTTTTCATCGTTTTATTGATTTGTCTGCTTTATTATCGTATCATATAATTGTTGACATCTATATGTCAGCAATCCGGATAAAAAGGTGGCTTTTAGATGAAAGTTGACAGGCTTGTCAGTATTATAATGGTACTTCTTAACAAAGAACGTATAGGCGCTCAAGCGTTAGCCGATATGTTTGAAGTATCACCCCGCACAATCTACCGCGACATAGACGCTATCAATATAGCAGGTATCCCCATCCATGCAACACCAGGAGTCGGCGGCGGCTTTGAAATCATGCCAAACTATAAGATTGATAAAAAGGTCTTTTCATCTGCTGACCTTGCCGCAATCTTAATGGGGCTTTCCAGCCTTTCCAACATGATACACGGCGGCGAACTGGTAAACGCCCTTGCGAAAGTAAAGAGTTTCATCCCTGCTGACAAAGCAGAAGAGATTGAATTAAAAGCAAATCAAATATGTATAGATTTAAGTCCATGGATGGGAAACGAGAACATACAGCCGTACTTAGAGATCATTAAAACAGCTTTGCAGGAAAGCAAACTGCTTTCGTTTGAATATATTGCCCACCACGGAAATAAAACACTACGAACGGTTGAGCCATATCAGTTCGTATTGAAAAGCAGTCATTGGTATTTGTATGGATTTTGCCGCAAAAGAAATGATTTTCGCATGTTCAGGCTGTCCCGTGTGTCAAATCTGCAAATGCTAGAAGAAACTTTTACACCGCGAGAATATCAAAAACCGGCATTAGACTTTGCAGAAATCTTGGAACCCATGCAAGCAAAAATCAAAATCCGTATTCATAAATCTATCCTGGACAGAGTGCTTGATTTTTGCACCTATGAACACATTTCGCCAGACTGTGAAGAATATTATATCGTCAGTTTCCCTTTCATAGAGAATGAATACTACTATAATATCCTTCTTAGTTTCGGGGATAAATGTGAATGCTTAGAGCCGTTACACATCCGGACAGAAATGAAACGCAGAATACAAAAAATTTCTGCACTATATGAGAATTAGAACAAATAAATTGATAGGGTTTGTCAAGCTTTACACATCCATTGCTCCATTCGATTTCTGACCGGATAGAGCAATGGCTTGACATACAATCCTAATTTCACTTATTTTCTCCATATCAGTTCAAATTTATTTTCTCCATGTCCTCAATACATGTCAGCGCCTGAATATCTTCAAAATACCAATCGCTGCTTTCCTGAGCCATTAGGTCCGGCGAATACAATTACTTCAGGCTTTTTTAGCAATACGTTCACTATAACGCCCCTTTCTCATTCTTGTTCCGATCTCTACTCTCGTTCCATCACTACTCTCATGATATATCGTTTGTGTCTGTCTATCATAAACAACTATAGGAATATCTAATGCTTTTTTCTTTTCCAATTCAATTTTTACCGCTGCATTTGCACGTTTCACAACTGCATCATCAGAAATATATTCTTCACGTTTCATATCGTTCTCCTTCCTACTATATTATACATACTAATAAGTCCTCTTTTCATCTTTTTCTATATTGTTTTTTACCATAATATCTGTCTCTGTCTGTTTACTTATTTCATGAACCAGATAGCTTATTATAACCTTTTCTAAACTATTTGTCACTACTTCCGCACAGCAAAAAGGGAAAATCGGCATTAGCCTTCAATCTCCTGATAACAGCAATCCCGAATAAATTCCTCTCCTATGGTTCTCCAAATAAGATTTCATCTTTGAGACAATCAATATAAATATCTATAGCTTCTTCGATTTTTCCCCAGTTTTTATTAAGTTCAGTATATAATCCTGTCTCGCCAAGTCCAATCATATTGTAAAACGCCAGACACAATTCAGTATTTAAGAATTTACTATTGCAGGCGGCAATCTTATCTTCTCTTAGAATCTGCGGATAGCTGACTTCCTTTATAACTCTTTTTGAGAAACAATACTCTAATAAAGACGGCGGGATATTATTTCTTCGATTTTCACCTAATAATTCCCTTGCTATACGAATTTCCAACCCGTAAATATTTTGAATACCACTATTCCAATCTCTAAATTCGAATGAAAACTCTACCCCATGGGCAATTTCACAAATTTTCAACGCAAGCTCTTTATCTCCGTAAATATAAAGCCAATATGCCAAAGAACATAAACAGTCTGTGTCTGAAGTACTTTTATAAGAGCATTTTTGATTATGAAAACTATTAATTTCTTGTTGTAATTTATTCATTTTTCACCTAAATAATATAATTGCTAGTTTCATTTTTCAAACCCTGAAACAAATTGTCAAGTCCTTTTTTATACTATTTACAGAATGTTCATAAAGCGGCTCAGATTTTGGGAGTCCAGACAGATGGGGGTGGGGAGCGGGGAACGTCAGCGAAGCCAGTGTCACTGGATCCGGAAATAGGAAAGCGCCCGAACAGTACAAGACCATTCGGGCGTGGGGCATAACAGTATGAATCGTCAAAAAACGACTATTTTTTCTTATTTGAGTAGAGAATGCCGTCGTGCGGCAGACATTAGGCGTATGTATATACAGCGTGCTGACGCCTATATGTGTCGTTGTCCTTTTGGCTCAATTCTCTTTCTATCTGTTCCAATTTTGCTTTCAAATCCTCTATTTTACTTTCATCTGTTTCCCTGTTGATCTGCTGCTCCAGCTCTTGCTTCTGCTTTTTTAGTTTTTCAATCTCACGGTCAACCTTATCGGTATTGCAGGTGCAGCTTTGCCCATCTTTGTCAGAGCCGCTTTTTTCCGGCCCTTCTGCACTCTTATCCCGATCAGAGGCATGGGAAGCATCTGGGGCATTCTCTGCCCGCTCCGGGGCATCGAAATAGATTTTAGGCTTGCCGTTCTCGTCTTTGCTCAGACAGTAACGCCCTGATGGTTCCGGTTTTTCCTCCGGAACATATTCATCCATCACAGGTTTTTGATGGCGCGGTCGGGTTTCATCTTCGGGCCGCCGGACTTTTTTCGGTTCATCCACACCAGCAATCGGCACAGACGGCTGCGCCGCGCCAGAATTTATTCCGGAAATAGACTGCATAATATATTCCTCCAATCCACAAGATAGGTAACTGATATTGCTGTTATCAGTTTACCACGCAAAAAAAGAATTTCAAGACTTTTGTATTGAAATGCTCTTCGGATGTATTGAAATGTTCAGCAACACGTTCAAAAAGAACCGCCATTTAACTTTTCTCCCCCGGTGAGGCTGTCACAAAAGTAAACGTGCAAAATGCCTTGGGCTATCAGGCAAAAATATTAAGCCCTATACTAAAAATTCCCGACAGCCTCTTCCCGTAACAGTGCATATATACAATAGGAATGGATCTGCCCGTTTTTATAGATACCGTTTTTCATAGTACCCTCACAGGTAAATCCGGCTTTTTCAAGAACGCCTCTGGAGCCTGCATTGCAGGCAAAGGGTTCCGCAAAGATGCGGACAATATCAAAGGTTTCGAATGCCTCCCTGCAAAGCATCCGCACCGCCCGGGACATAATGCCCTTCCGCCAGTATTTTTCCGAGAGCCAGTACCCCAATTCGGCTGATTTTTCATACACGTCGTTCAGCAGAAAGATTCCGATGCTTCCCACGGCCCGGCCGTCTACCTCAATGGCCCGCGTTATCTGCCTGCTGCCTTCCTTTGAAATGCAGTCGGTGATGTAGTCAACGGCATCCTTAAGGGTATAAGGGCACGGAAATACATTCCGCAGGTTGGCCGCAATGCGGGGATTGTCCGCTTCGACTGCTATATCTTCCGCGTCTTCGATGCTCCAGGGTCTTAGTTGAAAATCCATGATGTCTGTGCTCCTTTTATTTTCGTAGATGTGTTTTCCGGATCATACGTTAAAATGGATGGGTTGTCAAATTTTTCTTATATTTTCATATATTTAAGAGAATTTTAAACGACAAATCCTGTAAAATGAATTATAATAAAAAAGAAAATCACATGTATGACGGAACCGGAATAGGAGAGGGCTATGGAGCAAAAAGGACATTTGGGCCGGGTACTGGCATTGATAGAGGAACGGGGATGGAGCTATACCTACAACGAGGAGGACGGTCTGGGAAGCATTGATTTTGATTACCGCGGCGTTCCCTATCATATCTGGGAGTTTGAGGACAGAGAACGGGGTGTGGAGACGAATCTTAGAAGCGGCGGCCGGCAGGAGGAAATACTGGGAGATTATGAGACAGCGCTTCTGGATCTGATAAAGGAGTGGCATTAACCCTTCTGATACGCAGATGAAAAACCAATATATAAGAATGGAGACAGGACAGAGATGAAAGGCAGTCTTTTTGTCAACGGTTTAACCATTGACTGGAATAAGGTAGATCCGGATTCTTATTTACACAGAATTAAGGCTCTTTCCGGGATGGAATCCCTAAGCTTTGAAGCCCCCGTGACTTTTTTTGTGGGAGAAAACGGAACCGGAAAATCGACCCTCCTGGAAGCCATTGCCGCAGCCTACGGACTGAATCCCGAAGGAGGGAGCCGGGATTTCCGCTTTTCCACCAGAGAAACCCATTCCTCCCTGTATGAAGGGATGGTTTTAAAAAAGGGCTATCGAAGCCCCAGGGATAACTTTTTTCTCCGGGCGGAGAGCTTTTACAATGTAGCGACTCAGGTGGAGGAGTACCGGGGCGACGATGATCCGGCCATCTACTACCGGCGGTACGGCGGCCGTTCCCTGCATGAGCAGTCTCATGGGGAGAGCTTTCTGGCTCTGATGCAGAATCGTTTTCAGGGACAGGGCTTCTATCTACTGGACGAGCCGGAAGCGGCCCTCTCGCCGCAGCGCCAGCTGACATTGCTGATCTGTATCCACCGTCTTGTCCGGGAAGGCAGTCAGTTTCTGATTGCGTCCCATTCTCCGATTCTTCTGGGACTTCCCGGGGCGGAGATTTTGTCCTTTGACGAAGGAGCGATTCACTCTGTGGAGTATACTAAGACGGAGAGCTACCAGGTGACGGAGATGTTTCTCAATCACAGGGAATATCTTTTGAAACGGCTTCTGGAGGAAGGGGAAGTGGAATAGTAAGAGATTTGTCGCAAAGGCGCACGAGAGAAACTTTTATGAGTGCCCTTCCGAATAAAAGTTTCTCTCATCACAGGTGTGCCGAAGCGATTTTACCCTTTCGTGCCATCGCGCAGCGATTTAAAATAGGAGGTTACATAAAGTGGAACAAAAAACAGCAATCAAACCACCCGTAGAGGTGCGCTACCGGGAAGAACTGGAGCTTCTCTCCATCTTAGACACCGGCCGCCGCCCCTTAAACTGGAAATTGTCCCCCAAGGCCGTTCGGACCTTTATCCTGGGCAGCCGGGAGCCATTGCGCTATCAGGATCGGGAGCTTACCATCCGCAAAAAATATCTGGGAAACGATGCCTTAGTAGAACGCTGCATCATCACCCTGGCAGGCAACCGCGGCCTTATGCTGGTAGGCGAGCCGGGCACGGCAAAAACCATGCTTTCGGAGCTTTTGTCGGCCGCCATCAGCGGAAACAGCACCAACACCATCCAGGGCACGGCCGGAACCACCGAGGACATGATCAAATACAGCTGGAACTACGCCCTTCTTCTTGCAAAGGGCCCCGTCCGGGAAGCACTGGTTCCCTCTCCCCTCTACGTAGGCATGGAACAGGGAATCCTCACCCGTTTTGAGGAAATCACCCGTACCCCGGCCGAGATCCAGGACAGTCTAATCAGCGTCCTCAGCGACAAGGTGCTGAATGTGCCGGAGCTTGGAGAGGACGGACTTTTGTTTGCCCAGGCAGGCTTCAACGTCATCGGCACGGCAAATACAAGAGACAAGGGCGTCAACGAAATGAGCAGCGCTCTCAAGCGCCGTTTTAACTTCGAAACGGTCATGCCCATCCGCGACACAGCCCTGGAAAAGCAGATTATTCTGAATGAGGTAGCCGAGCTTGCCAAAGAAAACCGCATTGAAATGGTGCCGGACGAGGATGTGGCCGATCTGCTCGCCTCCACCTACCATGAGCTTCGGGAAGGCGTCTCCTCCCTGGGGCACCGGATAGACCGGCCCTCAGCGGTTATGAGCACGGCGGAGGCCGTATCCGTCTACTATCAGACCATGATGACAGCCTACTACTACGGCGATTCCCGCATGGATCTGGGCTGTCTGGTGCAGAACCTGGTGGGAGCCGTACAGAAGGAAAACAAGGACGATTTGGAAAAGCTGAAAAGCTATTTCCAGACCGTAATTCGCGATAAGGGAGGAAAAGAGGGCGGCTTATGGAGCAGCTATTACGAGGCCAGGAAATACCTGCGGTAACGGAAAACCCGGAGGAGAGCGTAAGGATTCCCTCCGAGCTATTGTACGGCAAAGAGCACGGAGTACTCTACTTCCCCATTCGCCATCACAGCCCGGCCTGCTCCTTTCATTTGAAAAAGGCGGTATCGGATTATCAGCCGGACCTGATTCTTATAGAAGGCCCGGAAAATGCGGACCCGCTGATTCCCGTGCTGTTGCATGAGGACACAAAGCCTCCGCTGGCCCTGTATTATGCCTACCGGGATCGGGATGGCCTTGTGACGGAGAAAAAAGGGGACTACAAATGCTACTATCCCTTTTTAGACTGCTCCCCGGAGCTTACGGCCCTGCGGGAAGCAAAAAGCCTGGGAATACCGGCCCGGTTTGTGGATCTGTCCTACGGGGAGATTCTCATCGGAACGACCGGAGGAAAGGGCGTCCGCAGGGAGGGAGAAAAGCAGACCTACAACGACGACTATCTTCTAAGCCGCAGCCGCTATCTGGCTCTGCTCTGTGAAAAAACGGGTTTGCGGGATTTTGAAGAGCTGTGGGAGAAGTATTTTGAAATCCAGGGCCTTACGGAGCCCACGGAGGACTTTGTACGCCAAATGCTCACCTACTGCATCCTTTCCCGAAAAAATACGCCGGCGGAGGAGCTTTTAGAAGACGGCTGCCTTCTGCGGGAGCGGTATATGGCGGAACAGATTGCCAAGGCATCCGAAAGCTTTCACAGAATCCTGGTGGTGACGGGAGGCTTTCACAGCTACGGACTTTATGAGCTTTTGTCCCGGCAGAAAGACGGAAGCTATGCCTACACCGGAGAGCCGGTGAAGCTCCACGGTAAGGTGAAGGAGCAGCAGGAGGTGTATCCGATGGCTTACTCTATGGAGGCCGCGGATGCCCTGAACGGCTATGCAAGCGGGATGCAGTCGCCGGGCTTTTATCACCAGGTATGGAAAAACTTGCAGAAGAATACGCCGCAGATAAACCCGGATGATTCCGAAGGAGAGAAAGAAGAAGCTGTTTTAGCAAAATTGAAACAGCCGCATCATAGAGAGCAGGAAACTGATTCGTCAGGCATGATTTTATCCGGCGCGTACGAAGAAACCGTTCTTCATTTTCTGGCAGCGGCAGGACGGCAGGCCAGAAGAAAGGAGGAAAATGTCTCCTCCTATGACGAAATCTGCGCATTTTACATGGCCCAGGGGTTAGCGGCTCTCCGCGGAAAACAGGAACCGGGGCTGTATGAGCTTCAGGACAGTGCCGTATCTTCCTTTATAAAGGGAGAACGGAATCTGTCTACCGAGGGCGCCGTCCGCATTTTGAAAGAGCTTGTGACAGGCTCCCAGGTGGGACGTCTCTGCAAGGACGCCGCCCGGCCTCCTCTCCTGTCGGATTTTGAAGAACAGTGCAGGGGCTTTGGCATCAAGCTACATTCCAGTCTGGAGCAGGAGGTTATTCTGGAGATCTTCAAAAAGGAAAAGCATCTGCGGATGAGCCGTTTTCTTTACCAGACAGAGTTTTTGGACTGCGGCTTTGCCAGACGGAAAAAGGGCGCGGACCTGGTAAACCGCCGGGATCAGAACAGGATTCGGGAAATCTGGAGCTATAAATGGTCCGAGCAGGTGACGGCGGCCCTGATAGACGCCTCCATCTCAGGCGGGACTATGGCGGAGGCGGCCCGTACTTTGCTGCACAGCCGATTTGATGAGAGCGCAGGCTGTAAGGAAGCGGCGGAGCTTCTGGTAAAAGGCTTCCTTATGGGACTTCACGAGGAGCAGGGGGAAATGCGGGAACATCTGGCGGAGGTACTGGCGGATGACGGAGATTTCTTTTCGCTGACCAAGGGCTTTTCTCAGCTTTTGATGCTTCTCGATCTCCAGGATCTGTATCAGGTTCGGGATGCTCTCGATCTGGAGCGGATGACGGATATCTGCTTTCAGAAGATTATTCAGCTTCTGCCCTCTATGGGACAGGTGGGGGAGGATCGGCAGCAGGAGTGCATGGAAAGTCTGCGGCTTCTCTACCAGGCGGCAGGGAAAAGCAATCCATGTGAGCGGCGGCCGGTTCTGATGGACGCGCTGAAAACCCTTCTTGGGCGGGGAAAATTAAATCCCGGCGTGGAAGGGACGGTTCTGGGGCTTTTGTACGGCTATGAGGCGGGATACGGGGAGCAGATTACCCGGGCGGCTCAGGGATATATGCAGGGAAGCGGAGAAATGCTGTCGAAAAGCGCGGTATTTCTTCGGGGGCTGTTCTTTACGGCCAGGGATTTTGTATTTGCCAGCAGCGGATTTCTGACCCTGATTGACGGGCTTCTGGAGCGTTTGCCCGGGGAGGAATTTTTAAAGCTGCTGCCGGAGCTGCGTCTTGCATTCAGTTATTTTACACCTCTTGAAACGGATCGAATCGCAGGCCGTGCGGCGGCGCTTCACGGGAAGAAAAAGGGCGACCTTCTGACGGGAGGGAGTGTGAGTCCCGGGGAGTATGCGTATGGGGAAGCTTTGGATGCATTTATAAGTAAAAAAATGGAAAAAGGGAGTTTTCTGTTCTAGCAAAGGAGTGCTGGAAGGAGAACTACGGAACTTAAAATAGGTACGAATATGAACGATGGAAAACAATTGAATCGTTGGCGGCTGATCCTGGGAAGTCAGGCCAAGGACCAGATTTCTTTCGGAGGAGAGGGCTTTCGCGGAATGGAGAACGGCATCGGCTGTCAGGACTTGGAGGAAGCGTTGGATTTTCTCTATTCCCGCGAGTACGGTGAGGATGTGCGCCGTGACGGGGGCACAGGGGCAAGCCGGCTGACTACGGCAGGGTGGATTACGAAGATCCGCCGTCTGTTTCCCAAGGAGACGGTGGAGGTATTGGAACGCCATGCTCTGGAACGCTATGAGATGCAGGAGCTTTTAACGGATAAGGAGGTTTTGGAAAAGCTGGAGCCGAATCAGGAGCTTTTGAAAACCATTTTGCAGCTTAAGCATCTGATGAAGGGGCCTGTTCTGGATACGGCCCGGCGGATTGTAAAAAAGGTGGCGGAGGAAATTGCGGAAAAGCTGAATCGGGAGATACGCCGTTCCCTTTTGGGAAGCCTGGACCGGAATACTCCAAGTCATGTAAAGTCCATGCGGAATCTGGATATCCGCAAAACCATCCGAAAGAATCTCTCCCATTACGACCCGGAGGAAAAACGCCTGGTATTGGAGCAGGTATATTTCAGCAGCCGTACCCGGAAATATAACCAGTGGCGGGTCGTGATAGCGGTGGACGAGAGCGGCTCCATGCTCGATTCTGTGATTCACAGTGCGGTGATGGCGGGAATCTTTGCCCGGCTGCCTATGCTTGACACCCGGCTTGTGATTTTTGATACCCAGGTGGTGGATTTAAGCGCCCATCTGGACGACCCGGTGGAAACGCTGATGAGTATTCAGCTTGGAGGCGGGACTTATATTACGGGGGCTTTGCAGTACTGTGAAGGGCTGATTGAGAATCCCAATCGGACGATGGTTGTTCTGGTGTCGGATCTCTGCGAGGGCGGCAGCGTGGCCGGCCTGCTCGGTGTGAGCCGGGATATCATAGAGAGCGGCGCAAAGCTTATCTGCCTTACTGCCCTTGATCGGGATGCCAATCCGGTTTACGACCGCCATACGGCACAGAGGCTGGCAGATCTGGGGGCGCATGTGGGAGCGATGACACCGGAGATGCTTGGGGATTTTATGGGGAAGATTATGCAGTGATGATCTCCTAAATGTCCCTTTGGCCATTGAGGATACGGAGATATGTTTTATTTGCAAAAACGGAATAGAGGATAAAGACATGGAAGCTTTAAAACAAATGCTCACACAGGCAGACGACGAATACCTCACAGGACTGTGCAACAAAGGAACGGTAAAGCGTGCTTATAAGGATCTGGATCAGGAAGCTCCCGCGGCAGTCTGGAGCGAAACGGGGGCGGAGGTGACTTTAAAAGAGGCGGTATGCACAATTCGTATGCCTCTGGGGGAAAGTACTTGCACCTGCCCCTCCCGAAGCATCTGCCGTCACATTATCACAGCAATTTTATATCTGAAAAACAGCCGAAGAAATACAGCGGAATCAAGTCCGCAGGAGGCCGGGACGGAGAGTAAAAAAGCAGAAGTAAAGTCAGATACATCAGAAGGAAGAAGCATATCTGGAAAACAAGACGCATCAGAAGGAACAAATATATCTGGAAAACAAGACGCATCAGAAGGAACAAATACACCGAAAAACCAAGACACATCAATAGATTCAAATACGCCGGAGAAACCAAACACATCTGACACATCGGCCGAACCGGAATCAAAAGAAAGACCGTCTGAAATCCAATCGGCAAAATCAGCATTAACGCAGGCTTTAGAGCAGGAGCTTCTTACTTACCCTCTACAAAAGCTGAAACGCGCCTGCGGAAATAAGCGGTACAATGAGCTTCTTCATTATCTAAAGTCAGGAGAACAGCCCGAGTTCCAGGAAGGAACCGTTATCACCGTCAAGGTTCCTTGGGAGGCCTTCACCGTAAAGCTTTTAAGCCCTCTGGAATATTCCACCTGCTCCTGCAAAAGCAAAGAGCTTTGTCCTCACAAGGCCCAGGCAGTGCTGCTCTTTCAGCTTCACAAACATGCCGCCGCCTTAGAGCAGCTCGAAAAGCTCTGCGAGAGCCAGGAGGAATGGGATTGGAAAGAGCTTGACCGGGCGTCCTCCTCCATCCGGGAAGAAATCGGCCTGCAGCTTATGACCGGGCTGTCCCGTTTGTCCCCGGAGGCTGCGGAGAGTATGGAGCGTTTGGCAGTTATCAGTCACGGAGCCGGCTTAGCGGCCTTTGAAACCGGCCTTCGGAAAACAGCCTCCGAGTACCGGCTGTATTTTGACCGGGCGGCGGCATTTCGGACCGAGGAGCTTTTGGAGCAGCTATTGACTCTATACCGGAAAGCAGGGGAACTAAGGGAAACCAAAGAACCGGAACGTCTGCGGACATTGGCAGGAAGCTTTCGGGAAGCTTACCGTCCCATTCCAAAGCTTCACCTGATGGCAATGGGAAGCCGGAGCTTTCACAGTAAAACGGGCTACGAAGGGGAGATATACTATTTCCTGGAGCCGGATAAGGGTATTTTCTATAACTGGACAGATGCCCGGCCGGTGTTCTATGAAGGCGTGCGCAGGCGTCCCCCGGGAAGAGCGGAGCAGGCTCAGGCGCCCTGGGGGTTAAATTGCAGCAGAGAGCAGATGATGGAGCTGGAATTTTACCTGGATCATGCAAAAGCGGCCAGGGACGGACGTCTGTCTGTGAGCCAGGAGACAAAAAGCGAGGTGTCCGGTGTCCGGGATTTCAGGAGAGAGGAAGTGCGGAATGTAGTTTTCTGGGATTACGAACAGCTTCTTTTAGCCTGCTTTGGAGAAGAAGAGCGAAAGAATGAGGGAGAGCGCCTTGCCCTGGTGGGGGCTTCCTGCTGCCGTGAGTCCGGTTTCGACACGGTGCATCAGAGGTTTTCTATGGAAATCTTGGACCAAAAGGGCCGTAAGCTTACCGTGGCCGTAACCTATTCCAAGGAGGAAAAGCTGACCATTCAGGTGTTGGAGCGCTTGAACGAACGGCTGAAAAAGGAGAAGGACCAGACCTTGATTTTCTTCGGCGCCCCTTACTTGGAACAGGGAAAGCTGTGCCTGTATCCCATTGAGGTGTTTGGAAGAGAGCGCTTTTTTGGGAGCCAGGAAGAGTTGGAGGAGTATCTTGGCGAACAAGGCGGGCCGGAAGGCAGTCCGGTTTCCAAAGACTTAAGCTTTAACCGGGAGATTGTACAGGGAATGGAGAGATTCTTGGCAGAAATCCGGCAGGCCCTTGGGGATCTGTTTCAAAGCGGTCTAAATTCCATCCAGGAGGAGACCTTTGGGAATCTGAAACGTCTGGCAAAGGAAAGCGGAACCCTTGGTCTCCACGGAGCGGAGGAAGCCCTTACATTTCTTGCAGAAGCCCTGGGCGGGAAACGCCATCAGATGGAATTTGATATGGAGGCGGTATTAAAGACCTGGATACATCTGATGACTTATGTGAAGCTCTGCCGGGAAAAGACATCGCTGGATCGGGCCTTGTTAGAGATGCAGGAGACGGATTAAAATATCAAAAACTAATAAGAGCAAAACATATAAGCACCAAATCATATAAACATAATCAAATAAACGCCAAGGCACATAAGCATCAAAGCACATAAGCGCCAAACCGCATGAACACCAAAGCACATAAGTACCAAACCACATAAACGCCATACAATACCAGAGCGCACTCCGCCCAAAAAGTTGGAGTAAACGGATACGGCTGCAAATTGGTCAGGCTTATAAAATAAAATGTGGATAAGCATATGAAATAAAAGGAGAACACCATGAACCTAAGCGAAGAAAGAAACTACCAAAAACAAATGGACACCCTGGACGCCCTGAAGCTGTCCCCCAAAAACCGTCCCCTTGCGGAACAATATCTGGACATTTCCGCACCGGAAAAGCCGGAGCTTCTAAGAGAAACCGAGCGCCAGGACTTTTCCGATCTCGCCGACGACAAGCGTCAGAAAAGCATCGACTACGTAGAGCATCTGAGAAAGCGCTGCAAACATGAAGAGCTTAAGCGCTACGTCTGCTTCCTGTCCGCCATAGGAGGCTCCACGGCCTACTACCTCTTTAACCGCTACGGCTGGAACCTGGACTCCGTGAAGGAATATTTAACTCCTGAGCAGGAAACGGCCATGTATGCGGAGGGCATCGTCTGGAGCACCTATTCCCTCAATTACATACGCATGAAGCCTCTGCTTGAAAAGGGAAGAAAGGACCCGGAGCTTTTAAGAAGAGCCATAGATCTCTGCTACCACCGCTACGACAACGCCAAGGTCCTGCTGGCCGGCGTCTACTTAAACTGCAAAAAACCGGAGGCAAAAAAGAGCGGGGGCATCCTGGGGCTTTTCACCAAAAATGCATCCGCATCCGACGAAGCCCTGGCCCAGACCGTTGCATTTCTGGAAAATAACCTCATAGACAGCCTGCCCGAGATGTTTATCAAGCATGATCTTGGAAAAAGCCAGATCGAAGAGCTTAGGACCTATGTGCGCAATCACCCCATCGATCAGCCGTTTCCCATAAATCTGCAAAAGCTGTTAAACGGCCGCAGCTACATGGAATATATGGTTCATCTTCTCTCGGGAACGGCATTTTTCGCCATAGAACATTCTCCGTGCTTCGCCGCCTTCCTACAGATAGCAGGCGTCCTGTCCATCCGCACCGTGCTCAAAGCAGGAAGAGAAATGACAGGAATTGTAAACGGCAAAAATTCCTGGTTCCATAAGCACCTGGAACAGTTGGAAAATCTGATTCCCGTGAAGCCCGAAGCCCTGATTCAGTGGTACGCGGCAAATGACGAGGAACAGGGAATGGCACGCATGGCAGTCCGGCATCCTGAGTCCGTGCGCAGCGCAGCGGAACACGCTGCCACCACCGACGAATATCAGCGCATCCTGGATCACATCAAAAAGGCAAATCCGGGACTTTACCAGGAGATCCAGTCAAAGCATGCGGATAAATATCAGCACCAGCTTGCCGCCGAGCTTGTGACAAACATTACCACCGGCCAGGCAGAGGCCAAGGCGTACCTTCTGGGAGAAGCCTCCATCGACACCCTCTACCCCTTTGTCAATAACTGGAGAGGCAGCCAGAGCTACTACTATCAGCGCTTCCAGAAATTACAGGGCTTACGGAGAAATAAGGGACGTCTCTTCCGCAGAGGCGTAATTTTGGAGGCTTTTCGTATGCAGGGAGCCTATTTCACAGGCTATTTCTTCAGTTCCATCCGGGGAAGCAAAACCAATTCGGAGCAGTTTCGCAGGGAAATGGAGGATTTAGTAGAGCTTTTTGAAAAAGAGGAGCTTCCCATCCGTTACCAGGCCGACGCCATAGAGGGCATTTACAACTCCTGCTACCAGGAGCGGGACAAAAATCTGGTTCTGGACACAGCTGCCCGGATTTTATCCTCCCGATGGAAGGATCACGCCCAGGAGCTTCGGGACGCCGCAAAGGACAGCACCTCCGTCGGCCGCTGCATCTGCATCCTCGCCCTGGATACCTTCTGGCAGGAAGAAAAAGAAGTGATACTGGCCTCCGCCCTTGACAGCTCCAAGCAGGTCCGTGAGCAGCTCGTAACCATCTGCACCGCTCACAGGGAATGGGAGCCGGAAATGCTGACAATGATAACCTCAAAAAAATCCCAGGAGCGCGAGCTTGCCATCCGTGTCCTGAAATTCTGGGGCGCAGAAGCCTACCGGGAAATCTTTACAAAGGCCCTGGAGACAGAAAAGAGCAAAAAGCTGAAGGAACTCCTTTCCGACTGTCTGGGCATCAAGCCGGAGGCTCAGGCGGAGAGCGGAGGGCAAAAAACCTCCGGTGATCTGGTAAAAGAAATCCTGAAAGGCGGTAAAAAGCGAAAAGTAGCCTGGGCTTATGAGACGCCATTTCCTGCCGTACATAAAAAAGACGGCAGCGACGCTGAGGAGGAATATCTCCAGGCCATACTCACAGCCTATGCGGACCGTACCACACCCGGTCTAAGCCCCGAGGCCGTAACCCTGGCCTCCGAACTGGAGCCTTCCGAGCTTGGCGCTTATGCAGCGGAGCTTTTTAACAAATGGCTGGAAACAGGCGCCGAGGCCAAGAAAAAATGGGTACTCTACGCAGCGTCCGTCCACGGCGGAACCGGAATCGTTGATATTTTCCGCCATCAGATCCAGGAATGGCCCCAACATTCCAGAGGCGCCCTTGCCGCCGAAGCCGTAAAAGCACTGGCCCTCAACGGAAGCTCCGAGGCCCTTCTGTATGTAGATCAGATATCCCGGAAATTCAAATTCCGCCAGGTAAAGACAGCGGCAGGCGAGGCCCTGGAATACGCAGCCTCCGAGCTGGGAATCACAAGGGCGGAGCTGGAGGATCGGATTGTACCCAACCTGGGCTTTGACGAGAGCTTAAAGCGGACCTTTGACTACGGAACGCGCTCCTTCAGCGTCTATCTGACCCCGGCCCTGGAGCTTGAGATTTTCGGCGAATCCGAGAAAAAGCTGAAAAACCTTCCGGCCCCCGGAAAGCGGGACGACGAAGAAAAGGCCGCGGCCGCTTATGCTGAATTTAAGCAGATGAAAAAGCAGCTGAAAACCGTCATAACCAACCAGAAAATGCGTCTGGAGCAGGCATTAACCGCAGAACGCCTCTGGAACTGCGCCGCATGGGAAGAGCTGTTTGTGAAAAATCCGGTTATGCATCAGTTTGCCATCGGCCTTATCTGGGGAACCTATGAGAACGGAGAATTAAAAGACACCTTCCGCTATATGGAGGACGGCAGCTTCAACACAAAGGACGAGGAAGAGTTTGACCTTCCCTCGGACACACAGATCGGCCTGGTGCACCCCATTGAGCTGTCCGAAGAAGATCTGTCCGTCTGGAAGGAACAGCTCTCTGATTACGAGATTGTACAGCCCATCGAACAGTTGGAGCGTGCCGTTTACCGAATCACAGAAGAAGAAACCGGAACAGCCGAGCTGACCCGCTTCGGCGGCAAGCTTCTGAACGGACTGTCCCTTTCCGGCAAGCTCCAGGGCATGGGCTGGTACCGCGGTTCCGTCCAGGACGCCGGTGTTTATTACACCTTCTACCGTGAGGACGGCGACATGGGTGTGGAACTGGAATTTTCCGGAAGCTACGTAGGGGATGAAAACGACGAAGTAACCGTATACGGTGCGGCCTTCTACCGTGCCCGCACCGTAAAAAGAGGCAGCTACGTTTACGATACCATAAAAAAAGAAAACCAATACAAGCTGGACCAGGTAAGTCCGCGGTATTTCAGCGAAATTGTATTGCAGCTTACGAAGGCTACGGCATCCAGCCAGGAACAGCTGTCGTATCCGGCCTGCAAAAGTTAAAGCGCTCTTGACACAACTAAAAAGGTATGGTAAAGTCTAAAAGGTACAAAATCTGCCAGTATTCAGTAACCGGACACTCCGACCCTTACTTGATACATGGCTTATGAAAAAAAGGAGGCAGTCAACATGATCGCAAAAGAAAAAAAGCAGGCAATTATTGCCGAGTATGGCTTAAAGCCAGGTGACACCGGATCACCCGAGGTACAGGTGGCAATCCTGACCGCACGTATCCAGGAATTAACCGAGCATCTGAAAGAGAATCCCAAGGATCATCATTCCAGAAGAGGACTCTTAAAGATGGTTGGCCAGAGGCGTAATATGCTGGCTTATCTGAAGAGAACCGATATCACACGTTATCGTAGTCTGATTGAGAGACTTGGACTCAGAAAATAAGCTTAACAGGGGCGGAGGAACACTTCCGCCCTCATTTATGTTTATGTAAACCTATCAACCCCACAGGAGAACGGAACCGAGACCACTGATGTATATAGGACAGCCTTCCTTTCCTATACAGATCAGTAGTTTCGGGGTCAAGGCCCGGAAAACGGATCATGACCGAAAAAATTCTCCTGAACCAGAAAAAGCAAGAAAAACAAAAGGAGATTACCCATGTACAAGAGTTATTCTATGGAGCTTGCCGGCCGTACACTGACCGTTGACATCGGCAGAGTGGCAAAACAGGCAAGCGGAGCCGCATTTATGCATTACGGCGATACCACGGTATTGTCAACGGCAACCGCATCGGACAAGCCCAGAGAGGGAATTGATTTCTTCCCCTTAAGTGTAGAATATAACGAGAGACTGTATTCCGTAGGAAAGATTCCTGGCGGATTCAATAAGAGAGAGGGGAAAGCTTCTGAGAATGCGATTCTTACCTGCCGTGTTATTGACCGTCCTATGCGTCCTTTGTTCCCTAAGGATTACCGAAATGATGTGACTCTTGAGAATCTGGTGCTGTCTGTGGATCAAGACTGCTCGCCAGAGCTTACGGCCATGTTGGGAGCTGCCATTGCAACCAGTATTTCTGATATTCCTTTTGACGGGCCGATTTCCACCACTCAGGTGGGACTGGTAGAGGGTGAGTTTGTGTTTAACCCAACGGTGGCCCAAAAGGAGGTATCCGACCTTGCGCTGACTGTGGCGTCCACCAAGGAAAAGGTTATCATGATTGAGGCAGGAGCCAATGAAGTTCCTGAACAGCAGATGATTGAGGCGATTTTTGCTGCCCATGAGATGAACCAGAAGGTGATTGCATTTATCGACACCATCGTGGCAGAGTGCGGCAAGGACAAGCATGAATATGAGAGCTGCGCGGTTCCAGAGGAGTTGTTTGCGGCAATCCGTGAGATTGTTTCTCCGG
>OFGA01001020.1_pt1 | contig 20707 bp, 15 predicted proteins | sample 1521471 | NCBI WGS metagenome assembly OFGA01 (sample SAMEA3504086, study PRJEB24116) | mouse gut metagenome | biome: mouse gut; feature: mouse-associated habitat; material: faeces | place: Denmark | collected 2011
TTCCCTGAGTGCCTATTTAATTTACCATATCCTCCACCTTTTGTAAAGCTTTTTTTTATTTATTTAACAAATTATAATAACCAAAAAAACTCCCCCATTATGAAGGAGAAGTATTAATGACCACTATCCAATTACCCGATTTTTTTATAAACATCAATAAATTCTTGAGCTAAATCAATAACTACCAAAGCTGTCATTAAATGATCTTGAGCATGCACCATCAATAAATTCAATGGTGCTTTTTCACCACGAATTTCTGCTTGAATTAACTCTGTTTGTGAATGATGAGCTTCATTCACTGTTTCTTTAGCAGCTTGTAAAGACTCATCTGCTTTTTCTAAATCACCAGCTTTAGCATATTGAATTGCTTCAATCGCAGAACTACGAGCACTACCGCTGTTTACAATTAAATTAATTACAATTTGTTCTTGTTCATCCATCTTGATTTCTCCTTATAACAACAAATTTTCAGATTTGTATCTGCCTCTTTATTATACCCAACTAATATATCATTTTCAAGTTGTTTCAAGTATTTTGAAAATGTAAAAAAGCAGTTGAATAAATCTTATTCACTAAGTAATGAATCATTATAGATAATTTTCACCTTCCCTATTTTATAATATAAACGATGATTTTATATGCTAGATATAGCTTGAATCTTCTTAATTTTAAATACAAACCAATAATCAATCATAATATTTTCAAATATATTTTTAACAATTTTATTATATTTCTAAATCATATCATCCAACAATATATAGTATCTCACCTAAAAAACATCATTGTGACATATAAATTCATATCAAAGAATTAGCAAATTAATTTCTTAAATAAACTTCATTTTAGCTTTAGGGTAATGAGATTTAATATAACAAATAAATGAATTATAATTAGACTACTAAATAAAATGAATCTTCTTTAAAAATCACATAACCTCTGTGCGATATTAAAAAAACATTTTAAAAATTGAATACTTAAATATATTTCACCTATATATTTAATTAGCAATTCATTTATACACTTCTTAACATACTATAAATAAAAATCAGAAGTAGAAATATATAAATTTCTGACTTCTGATTAATTCATCATTTATTTAACTAATGACATTGATCAAGCTATGACCTTTTTTTTATTTCTGATATTATTCAATAATATCAGAGATATTTCCAGAACCTACAGTTCTACCACCTTCACGAATAGAGAACTTAGTTCCTTTTTCAATTGCTATTGGAGCAATTAATTCTACAGTTAATTCAACGTTATCTCCAGGCATAACCATTTCTACACCTTCAGGTAATTCGATTACACCAGTTACGTCAGTAGTTCTGAAGTAGAATTGTGGTCTATAGTTAGCGAAGAAAGGAGTATGACGTCCACCTTCATCTTTACTTAAGATATATACTTGAGATTTGAATTTTTTGTGTGGATTAACTGATCCTGGTTTAGCTAATACTTGTCCACGTTGGATTTGATCACGGTTAATACCTCTTAATAAAACCCCTACATTATCTCCTGATTCAGCATAATCTAATAATTTACGGAACATTTCGATACCAGTAGCAACAGTATTTTGAGTTTCATGAATACCAACGATTTCAAGTGGGTCATTTAAATTTAATTGTCCACGTTCAACACGTCCTGTAGCAACAGTACCACGTCCAGTGATTGTGAAAACATCTTCAACTGGCATTAAGAATGGTTTATCAGTATCTCTAGTTGGAGTTGGAATATAAGAATCAACAGCTTCCATTAATTCATGAATAGCTGGAACCCATTTTGCATCTCCTTCTAGTGCTTTTAAAGCAGAACCACGGATAACTGGAGTGTCATCACCTGGGAAGTCATATTCATTTAATAATTCACGAACTTCCATTTCTACTAAATCTAATAATTCTTCATCATCTACCATATCACATTTATTTAAGAATACAATAATGTATGGTACACCTACTTGACGAGATAATAAGATATGTTCTCTTGTTTGAGGCATTGGTCCATCAGTAGCAGCAACTACTAAGATAGCACCATCCATTTGTGCAGCACCAGTGATCATATTTTTGATATAGTCAGCATGGCCTGGACAGTCAACATGTGCATAGTGGCGAGTTTCAGTTTGATACTCTACGTGTGCAGTATTGATTGTAATACCACGTTCTTTTTCTTCAGGAGCAGCATCAATTGAAGCATAATCCATTGCTTGTGCTTGTCCATCTTTTGATAATACTGTTGTAATAGCAGCAGTTAAAGTTGTTTTACCATGGTCAACGTGACCAATAGTTCCGATATTTACATGCGCTTTTGAGCGGTCAAATTTTTCCTTAGCCATTTAAGGTTCCTCCTAATTAATATTTTTGTACATATACATTCTAATTTATTTAATTGAAAAAATCAATAAGATTTTGAATGAGGACTATTCATTCCCACCGTTTTTCTTGATAATTTCTTCTTTAATTGATTTAGGTACTGGTTCGTATCTATCAAATCTCATAGTGTAGTTACCACGTCCCTGTGTGAATGAACGTAAATCTGTTGCATAACCGAACATTTCAGATAATGGTACAGATGCTTGCACTGATACAGCATTCCCTCTTTCTTCTTGTCCTTCAATCATACCACGACGAGAAGAAACATCACCCATTACACTTCCTAAGTATTCAGCTGGAGCAACAACTTCTACAGCCATAATTGGTTCTAAGATTACTGGAGCACACTTTTTACCAGCAGCTTTAAGTGCTAAACTTGCAGCAACTTTATACGCCATTTCTGATGAATCGACATCATGATAAGAACCATCGAATAATGTTGCTTTAACATCTAATACAGGATATCCTGCAATCATACCTGTTTCAAGAGCATCTTCTAGACCTACTTTAACAGAGTTAATATATTCTCTAGGTACTGCTCCACCAACTACAGCATCAACGAATTCAAACCCTTTACCTTCGTTAGGTTCAAATTTAATCCATACGTGACCATATTGTCCACGACCACCTGATTGTTTTACATATTTACCTTCACATTCAGCAGCTTGAGTAATAGTTTCACGATAAGCAACTTGTGGAGCACCTACATTAGCTTCAACTTTAAATTCTCTTTTTAAACGATCAACAATTACATCTAAGTGTAATTCACCCATACCAGCAATTACAGTATCACCAGTTTCAGGGTTAGTATAAGTCTTAAATGTTGGATCTTCTTCAGCTAATTTTGATAATCCTGTACCAAGCTTATCTTGATCTTGTTTTGTTTTAGGTTCAATAGCCAATTCAATAACTGGTTCAGGGAATTCCATTTTTTCTAAAATAACAAAATTCTTTTCATCACAAATAGTATCCCCAGTTGTAGTGTTTTTAAAACCTACTGCAGCAGCAATATCTCCTGCATAAACTGTATTAATTTCATTACGTTTATTAGCATGCATTTGCAAAATACGTCCTAAACGTTCTTTTTTGTCTTTTGTTGAATTCAACACATAGCTTCCAGCTTCAGCAGTACCTGAATATACACGGAAGAATGTTAATTTCCCAACAAATGGGTCAGCCATGATTTTGAAAGCTAAAGCTGCAAATGGTTCTTCATCTGAAGCATGTCTTTCAATTTCGTTATCGTTTTCATCAGTACCTTTAATTGATGGAATATCAGTAGGTGCTGGTAAGAAATCAATAACTGCATCTAACATTGGTTGAACACCTTTATCTTTATAGGCAGAACCACATAATACTGGGAATAATTCAACAGCTAAAACTCCTTTACGAATAGCAGCTTTGATTTCATCCTCAGTTGGTTCTTCACCTTCTAAAACTTTCATTAATAAATCATCATCATAAGTAGCAGCAGAATCTAGCATTTTAGCACGATATTCTTCTGCTTGTGCCATATATTCTTCAGGAATATCTTTATAAACAACATTTTCACCTTTATCCCCTTCAAAATAAACAGCTTTCATTTTAATTAAATCAATAATACCTTCAAAAGTATCTTCAGCACCAATTGGTAATTGGATAGCTATACCTTGTACACCTAATCTTTTCTCTAAAGATTCAACAGACATAATAAAGTCTGCCCCAGTAGCATCCATTTTATTACAGAAAACAATACGAGGTACTCCATAAGTAGTAGCTTGACGCCAAACTGTTTCAGTTTGAGGTTCAACCCCAGCTTTAGAGTCTAATACTGTTACTGCACCATCTAATACACGTAAAGAACGTTCAACTTCTACAGTGAAGTCTACATGGCCTGGTGTATCGATAATATTTACACGATATCCATTCCATTGTGCAGTAGTTGCAGCAGATGTAATTGTAATACCACGTTCTTGCTCTTGTTCCATCCAGTCCATTTGAGAAGCTCCTTCATGAGTTTCTCCAATTTTATGAATTTTACCAGTGTAATATAGAACACGTTCTGTTGTTGTTGTTTTTCCAGCATCAATATGAGCCATGATTCCAATATTACGAGTTTTTTCTAGTGAGAATTCACGAGCCATAATTTTTCTCCTTTCTTAATTATTTGTTGGATATTACCAACGGAAATGAGCAAATGCTTTATTAGCTTCTGCCATTTTATGTGTATCTTCTTTCTTCTTAACAGAAGCTCCAGCTCCATTAGAAGCATCAATAATTTCATTAGCTAAACGATCAACCATTGTATTTTCGTTTCTTAAACGAGAATAATTTACTAACCATCTTAATCCTAAAGTCATTCTTCTTTCACCAGATACTTCTACTGGTACTTGGTAGTTAGCTCCACCAATACGTCTAACCTTAAGTTCAAGAACTGGCATAATGTTATTAATTGCTTGATCAAAAACTTCCATTGCAGGATTTCCAGTTTTTTCTTCCACTTTTTTAAATGCATCATATAAGATGTTTTGAGCAACACCTTTTTTACCATCAAGCATAATGTTGTTGATTAATTTAGATACAGTTTTTGAGTTATATACTGGATCAGGTAGAACGTCTCTTTTAGCAACTTGACCTTTTCTTGCCATTTAATTTTCCTCCTATACTTGATTTTAAGCTTTTGGTTTTTTAGCACCATATCTAGAACGGCCTTGTTTACGGTTATTTACACCAGCACAGTCCATAGTACCACGTACAATATGGTAACGTACCCCTGGTAAATCCTTAACACGACCACCACGAATCAAAACAACACTATGTTCTTGTAGATTATGTCCAATTCCTGGAATATATGCAGTTACTTCCATACCATTTGATAATCTAACACGGGCATATTTACGTAAAGCCGAGTTAGGTTTTTTTGGTGTCATGGTAGCAACACGAGTACAAACACCACGTTTTTGAGGTGAATTAGTTACAGTTGGTTTTTTAGCCAATGAATTAAATCCTCTATTTAACGCTGGTGATTTAGATTTTGTAGTTTTGTCGTTACGACCTTGTCTTACTAATTGATTAATTGTAGGCATTCCTTTTCTCCTTTCTTCCATACCCAAACACACAATACCGGGTGTTTCATATTTTACAATAAACAACGCACTCCACAACGAGCACCGTAGACTATAATAATCCATTTATTTTATTATGTCAACATATTTTTTTATTTCTTTTAAATAATAATATTTATATAAATAAAAAAAACTCTATCTCTGTACTTATATTTCATATTAGCATGTCAGCTAAAAATTTTTAATATTGACTCACTCTTCAACTTTACCATAAATTTTGAGATTAAATATCTTATCTTGACTAAATTTCTAATATAATACAATTACGATCTAACATAATTCTATTTCTATTAACATCTTATGATTAGTCTTATACCTTATCTTAATTTATCATATCATCTTTCTTCTATATCTTAATACTATTACAATATAATATTTACAATTGTTATCTGTATCTATATTATCCTTTATTAAAGCTTTTACTGATCATCAATTAAAAAAATGATTTTAAAAAAACAAGCAGATTAATCTGCCTGTTCTAATATTTCATTATTTTCATCTATAATAAGAGTTTCATCAAAGTTTTCTTCTGACTCCTCTTGACTCATCATAAACGCTTCTTCAGCTTCACGAGCTAAGGTTTCAGGCGACTTTAACGCTCCACGAAGACCAGTCCCAGCAGGTAATAATTTACCAATCAAGACATTTTCTTTTAAACCTTTTAATAAATCTTTTTTACCTTTTATTGATGCATCAGTTAAAATCTTAGTTGTTTCCTGGAATGATGCCGCTGATAAGAATGACTCTGTTTCTAAAGAAGCCTTAGTAATTCCAAGTAAAACTGGTCTTGCAACTGCCGGATGTTTCCCTTCTTTTAAAACTTCACGATTCAATTCAGTAAATGCATTAACATTAATATTTGTACCAGGTAAACATCCAGTATTTCCACCTTCAACAACTTTCATTTTTCTTAGCATCTGTTTAACGATAATTTCAATATGCTTATCAGAAATTTCGATCCCTTGAATACGATATACCTTTTGTACTTCTTTGATAATATAGTTTTCAACAGCTTCAACATCAGCTACTAATAATAACTCTTTTGGATCAATAGATCCTTTAGTAATTTTATCACCAATATTAATATGATCTCCGACACTAACTCTAATCTTAGCACCATAAGGAGCTAGATAGCTACGAGTTTCTAAATCATTAGTAATAACAATTTCCATTCTACCTGCATTATCTATTAAGTTTGTGACTTCACCCTCAATTTCACTGATAATTGATTTAGCTTTTGGGTTACGTGCTTCAAATAATTCTTGAATACGAGGTAACCCTTGAGTGATATCTGCACCACCAGCAACCCCACCATCATGGAAAGTACGCATTGTTAGCTGTGTACCAGGTTCCCCAATTGATTGAGCAGCCATAATTCCTACTGCTTCACCAAGTTCAACAATATTTCCTGTTGCTAAATTACGACCATAACATTTACGGCAAATACCACCTTTAGCAGTACATCCAAGAACTGAACGAATTTCTACTTCTTTAATATCAGCAGCAACAATATCATCAGCCAATGCTTCAGTAATCATTTCACCACTAGCAACAATTAACTCTCTAGTTTCAGGATGGAAAATATCTTTTTGTGAGAAGCGTCCTACTAAACGGTCACGTAATGGAACAATAACAGACTTATCATCATTATTATAAAGCTCAGTTACAACAAATCCACGATCTGTACCACAGTCTTCCTCAGAAATAATAACTTCTTGAGCAACATCAACTAAACGTCTTGTTAAATACCCAGAATCGGCTGTTTTTAAAGCAGTATCAGTTGATCCTTTACGAGCACCATGTGTAGAAATAAAGAATTCCGAAGCTGTTAACCCTTCTCTAAACGAAGACTTAATCGGCAACTCAATTGTTTCTCCTTTTGGATTTGACATCAAACCACGCATTCCTACTAGCTGAGTAAAGTTTGAAAGCGATCCACGTGCTCCAGAATCAGACATAATGAAGATTGGATTACGATCATCAGCTTCGAACTCTTCACGAACTACTTCCTGAACATCATCTTTTACTTCTGTCCATAATTTAATTACATTTTGATATCTTTCAGACTCAGTTAATTTACCTTTATTATAGAACTTTTTAATTTGTTCCAATTTTTCATCAGCATGTTCAAAAATTTCGTATTTAGCTTGAGGAACCTGAATATCATATACAGATACAGTTGTTCCTGCAATTGTAGAATAATAGAAACCTTGATCTTTCAATTTATCAAGCATTAAACTTGTATCAGACATTGCCTGATGTTTAAATACCTCATCAATAATCTTACCTAACGATTTTTTATTTAATGGCTTTATTATTGGTTGGTTTTTAATATGCTCTTTAATATTTGTTCCCATTGGAACAAAGTATTTATCTGGTGTTGCAATCAAGTTTTCTCCACTTGGATCATTAATAAATGGGAATTGTCCATCAAAAATATCATTAAATAATATTTTACCAACAGTTGTAATTAGATAACAATTATTTTGAGCTTCAGTAAATGTACTATTATTTAAAGCAGAAGCTCTGATCGCTACTCTTGTGTGTAATCCAACAGTCTTAGCAAAATAAGCATGATCAACTTCATTACGATCTGCAAAAACTGTACCTTCACCCAAGCCATCTTTATCTTCCAAAGTTAAATAATAATTACCTAAAACCATATCCTGAGATGGGGTAACGATTGGTTTTCCATCTTTTGGCCCTAAAATATTATTTGACCCTAACATTAATTGACGAGCTTCTTGAATAGCTTCTTCGCCTAAAGGCACATGGACAGCCATTTGATCTCCATCAAAATCCGCATTAAACGCAGGTGTAACTAATGGATGCAAACGAATAGCACGTCCCTCTACTAATTTAGGTTCAAAGGCTTGGATTCCTAATCTATGAAGTGTAGGAGCACGATTTAATAATACTGGATGTTGTTTGATTACTTCCTCAACAATTGGCCAAATGCGATCATCCATCTTCTCAATTAATCTTTCAGCAGCTTTAATATTAGTAGCTAACTGATCTCTAACTAATCCATTGATGACAAATGGTTTAAATAAGTTTAAAGCCATTTCACGAGGAATACCACATTGATACATTTTTAAATCTGGTCCTACTGCAATTACTGAACGTCCTGAATAGTCAACACGTTTACCTAATAAATTTTGTCTGAAACGTCCTTGTTTCCCTTTTAATGTATGACTTAATGATTTTAATGCTCGTCCCCCAGCACCAGTAATAGGTTTTGAACGGCGACCATTATCAATTAAAGCATCAACTGCTTCTTGCAACATTCTCTTTTCATTTTGTACAATGATTGAAGGTGTTCCTAATTCTAACAACTTCTTTAAACGATTGTTACGTGTAATAACTCGACGATATAAATCATTTAAATCTGAGGTTGCAAAACGTCCCCCATCCAATTGTAACATTGGACGTAAATCAGGTGGTATCACTGGCAATGCTTCTAAAATCATCCATTCTGGCTCATTTTCAGAAGATCTAAAAGCCTCAATAGCTTCTAAACGTTTTAATAATTTAGTACGCTTTTGTCCTTGAGCTTCTTTTAATTCTTTACTTACTTTTTCAAATTCAGTATCAAGATCAACTTGTTTTAATAATGTTTGAATTGCTTCAGCTCCAATTTTAGCTTCAAATGTATGTCCAAATTGTTCAAAACATTTACGATAGTCTCTTTCGGATAATACTTGTTTGTATTCTAATGGTGTACTTCCTTTATCAATAACAACATAAGAAACAAAATAGATTATTTCTTCTAATTGTTTCGGTGACATGTCAAGAATAAGCCCCATTCTTGAAGGAATACCTTTTAAATACCAAATATGTGCAATTGGTGTTGCTAATTCAATATGCCCCATTCTCTCACGTCGAACAGCTGATTTAGTTACCTCAACACCACATCTATCACACACTACACCTTTATAACGAACTTTCTTATATTTTCCACAGCTACATTCCCAATCCTTAGAAGGACCGAAAATTCTTTCACAGAACAATCCGTCCTTTTCAGGTTTTTGAGAACGATAGTTAATCGTTTCTGGCTTTTTTACTTCACCATAAGACCATTCGCGAATCTTTTGAGGAGATGCTAAACCAATTTGAATAGCTGAGAATTTATTTGTATTTGCCATCGTTATTCCTCCTATAATGATTCACTTTCTTCAATATCGTCTCCTTCGAAGTTATCTTCTTCGAAGTTATCTTCATCACATACTTCACAATTTTCTTCAATTTCTAAATCATCTTCATCAATTTCTTCTTCAACCTGATCATCAGTTTTTGGAGTCTCAATTACTTCATCCTTATCAATACTACGTGGGAAACGGTGTTCCTCTTCTTCAATATTACGCATATCAACTTCATTATCATTTTCATCTAGTAAACGAATATCTAATGCTAGAGCTTGTAATTCTTTTTTCAATACTCTAAATGATTCAGGTAATCCTGGTTCTGGCAATGGTTGACCTTTAACAATCGCTTCATATGTTTTAACACGACCCACAACATCATCAGATTTAACAGTTAAAATTTCACGTAATGTATAAGCAGCACCATATGCTTCTAATGCCCAAACTTCCATTTCTCCAAATCTTTGTCCACCATTTTGTGCTTTACCACCTAAAGGCTGTTGTGTTACTAATGAGTATGGTCCTACTGAACGAGCATGTAATTTATCATCAACCATGTGGGCTAATTTAATCATGTACATAATCCCAACTGAAATATTATTATCAAAATACTCACCTGTACGTCCAGAAATTACAGGTTGTTTTCCATCCTTAGACATTCCAGCTTCAGCCATAATATCTTCAAGATCACTTGGATGTAAACCATCAAATGCAGGTGTAGCAATATACAATCCCAATTGACGAGCAGCATAGCCTAAATGTAATTCAAGTACTTGTCCGATATTCATACGAGAAGGTACCCCTAATGGGTTAAGCATTATATCTAATGGTGTCCCATCTTCTAGATGCGGCATATCTTCAATCGGTAAAATTTTGGAAATTACCCCTTTGTTACCATGACGTCCAGCCATCTTATCCCCTTCAGAGATTTTTCTCTTTTGAACAATATATACTTTAACAACCTTATTAACTCCTGGTTGTAATTCATCACCGTTTTTACGTTCAAACACTTTAATATCATGTACAATACCAGCTCCACCATGTGGTACTCTTAAAGAATTATCTTTTACTTCACGAGATTTTTCTCCAAAAATTGCTAATAGTAATTTTTCTTCAGCTGATAATTCAGCTTGTCCTTTAGGAGTTACCTTACCAACTAAAATATCCCCTTCTTTAACCTCTGCACCAATCATAATGATACCATCACTATTTAAATTTTTACGTGCTTCGTCTCCAACATTAGGAATATCACGAGTTATTTCCTCTGGTCCTAATTTTGTATCACGACATTCAATCGCATATTCATCAATATGAATAGATGTATATACATCATCTTTCACTAATCTTTCTGACATAATAACAGCATCTTCATAGTTATATCCATTCCACTCCATGAATCCAACTAGTACATTTTGTCCTAAAGCCAGTTCTCCTTGTTCCATTGCTGGACCATCAGCTAATACTTGGCCTTTTAACACTTTTTCACCCATCTTAACAATTGGTTTATGGTTAATACAAGTACCATTATTAGAAATTTTAAATTTAGCTAAACGATATCTATGTTCAACACCTTCATTATCTTCTACTACAACTTTTTTAGCATCAACATAAGTAATAATTCCATCTTCACGAGCAACTACTGCAGCCCCTGAATCACGTGCTGCTTGATGCTCCATTCCAGTTCCTACAAATGGCGTATGAGGATTCAATAAAGGTACTGCTTGACGTTGCATGTTCGCACCCATCAAAGCACGTGTTGCATCATCGTTTTCAAGGAAAGGAATACAAGAAGTCGCAACAGATACGATTTGTTTAGGTGAAATATCAATAAAATCTACTTCTTCTCGTTTCGCCATAATATTTTCACCTAAATGACGTGCAATTACTTGTGAATCTAAAATAGTTCCATCTTTATCAGTTTTAACATTAGCCTGAGCAATAATATAATTTTTTTCTTCATCAGCAGTTAAATAACGCACATCATCTTCATCAATTACACAATTATTAACTTTACGGTATGGTGTTTCAATAAATCCATATTGATTTATTTTCGCATAAGAAGCTAATGTTGAAATCAACCCGATATTTGGACCTTCAGGTGTTTCAATCGGACATATTCTACCGTAGTGAGACGCATGTACGTCACGTACTTCATAACCAGCTCGATCACGGCTTAATCCCCCTGGCCCTAATGCAGATAAACGTCGTTTATTAGTTAATTCCGCAAGTGGATTAATTTGATCCATGAATTGTGACAACTGTGAAGATGAGAAAAATTCTTTAATTGCAGCAGTTAATGGACGAATATTAGTTAAAGATTGAGGTGTAATTGAATCAACCTCTGATAATGACATTCTTTCTTTAACAACCCTCTCCATTCTTGATAAACCAATTCTAAACTGGTTTTGGATTAATTCACCTACTGAACGTACACGACGATTACCTAAGTGATCGATATCATCTAACAATCCAATACGTGCCATTAAATTAACACGGTCTTCAGCAGTTAAATCTAAAGAATTATATATATCAACTAAATTAAACATATATGAATATGCAGCGATCATATCTGAAATAGTAACAAATTTACTATCTAAAGATAGGTCAGTCCCGATCACACGCATTATATTACTATCAATGTCATCAACATATACATCTAATACTTGAATGACACCATTTGATTCTAATCTAGGGTTGGTATTAAGTTCACGAGTATGAGCACCAGCTTCAAGTACTGGTTTAATTACATCGATAATTTCTTGAGTAATTAGAGTTCCCTTAGGATATACCATATTACCATTAATATCAACTAAATCTTGAGCCAAAATACGTCCAGAAATTCTATCTAAAAGACTTAATTTTTTTCTAAATTTAAATCGTCCAGCTTTTGCTAAATCATAACGTTTATTATCAAAAAACTTTGCAAATAAAAGGTTATTAGCACCTTCTAATGTAGCTGGTTCACCTGGTCTTAATTTATTATAGATTTCTATTAAAGCTTCTTCCATATTAGTTGTATTATCTTTAGCTAAAGTATTAATAATAAATTCATGCTCACCAAAAACATCAATTATTTCATCATTACTAGATAATCCTAAAGCTCTTAATAATACTGTTCCAGGCATCTTTCTATTTCGATCGATACGCACATTTAAAATATCCTTGGCATCATTTTCAAATTCAAGCCAAGTTCCTCTAGATGGGATAATACTACCATTAAATACTGTTTTTCCACTTTTATCTAAGGCATCCGCAAAATAAGCTCCTGGAGAACGAACTAATTGTGATACAATAACACGCTCAGCCCCATTGATAATAAAGGTCCCAGAATCAGTCATTAATGGGAAATCTCCCATAAACACTTCCTGTTCTTTAATTTCACCAGTAGCAGAATTCACTAAACGTAATGATGCTCTAATTGGAGCAGCATAATTTGCATCACGATCTTTGCTTTCTTCAACTGAATATTTTGCTTCATCAAATGTACAGTCAACAAATTCCAACGATAATGTTTCATTAAAGTTAGTAATTGGGTAGATGTCTTCAAAAACTTCCTTTATTCCTACTTCTTTAAACCATTTATATGAATTTGTTTGAATTTCTACTAAATTAGGAAGCTCTAAAGATCCACTAATTCTTGAATAATTACGACGAGTAATCTTGCTCTTTGCTTTGGTTATTTTATTTTCCACGTATTAATTCCACCCCTTTATTTTTCTCTATCAACATGTTTTAGAACGCGCAATAGCGCTTGATTTTAAATATTAATAGGCATTTTAATACTCTATCACAAGGATATTTTAAAGTCAATAACTTTTTTGTCTTTTTATAAAAAAACTATTGACAAATTTAAATCTTATAAAAATACTGATTATTTCAAAATAAACTGTATTTTAACCATTACTCAGCACCTAAACAATTAACCGCTTTTAAAACATAGTATCCTTTATCTTTTTTTTCTATTGTAACATTCCCAAAAACTGCTTCTAAATTCTTCTTAGCTGATGGGGCCCCCTGTTTCTTTTGAATAACCGCCCATATCTCACCCTTATAATTCAAATGTTCTTTAGCCTCCACTAGAATTTTAGTCACTATTTCTTTACCAGCTCTTATCGGAGGATTTGTTACAATTAAATCATATTTACCAAAAACATTATCATAAACACTACTCATATAAACTTTTGCATCCAAATTATTTTTTTGTAAATTTTTTTTAGCAAGATTAACAGCTCGTTCATTCACATCAACCATTTCAACTTGTAAAAATGGATATACACTTTTTAATGACACTCCAAACGTCCCATATCCACAACCCACATCTAATAAACTTTTTTTATTGCTATCTATCTTTATTGTATCTAGTAATACTCGCGATCCATAATCAATCATTTTTTTCGAAAAAACTCCATTATCACTTATAAATGTTAGTTCTTTTTCTCGATAACGATAAATAAATTCTTCAGGCGAACTTTCTAAATTCTCATTATTAGTATAGTAATGTTTCATATTTCCTCCAAGATAAAAGAGCCCAAAAGGGCTCTTAATAGTCAAATAAATTATTTAACTTCAACAGTTGCTCCAGCAGCTTCTAATTTTTCTTTAATTTCAGCTCCTTCAGCAGCAGGAATGTTTTCTTTAATTACAGATGGTGCTTTGTCAACTAATCCCTTAGCATCTACTAATCCTAATCCAGTAATTTCTCTTACTACTTTGATTACAGCAACTTTAGTTCCACCAGGAGCAGTTAATGTTACTGTAACATTAGCTGGTTCACCAGCTCCTTCTTCAGCTCCAGCAGCAGCTACAGCTACAGGTGCAGCAGCAGTTACATCAAATTTTTCTTCAATTGCTTTTACTAAATCATTTAATTCTAAGATTGTAGCTTCTTCTAAGTAAGCTAAGATATCTTCATGTGTTAATTTTGCCATGTTTATTTTCCTCCAAATTTATCTAGCCGATTATTCAGCTGTTTCTTCTTTAGTTTCTTCAGTTGCTTCAACAACTGGTGTTTCGTTAGCAGCCTCTTCTACTGGTGCTGCTTCTGCTGTGCTACCGCTTTCTTTTGCTTCTGCAACAGCTTTTACTACGCGCGCAAACTTGCTAACTGGTGCTTGTAACATTCCAAGTAACATAGAGTACATACCTTCACGATTAGGTAAGCTAGAAATTTCTTTAACTTCTTCAACATTTAATAATTTACCTTCAACCACCGCTGCTTTAATAACTAAAGCTTCATGATCTTTAGCGAATTTTGCAAGTACTCTTGCTGGTGCTACAGCATCACTATTACCAAATGCAATTGCGTTTGGTCCTGTTAATTGAGCATTAAGCCCTTCATAATCAGTTGCTTCAGTCGCTCTACGAACTAATGAGTTTTTATAAACTTTAAATTCAACATCTTCAGCACGTAAGTTTCTACGTAATTCTGTAACTTCCGCCACAGATAAACCACGATATTCAACTACTACTGCAGATTGAGCTCCTTTTAACTTAGCAGCGATTTCTTCGACTAATGCGCTTTTTGCTTTAATTGCTTCTGCTGACATTGTCACACCTCCTGTATTTTTTATATATGCAACAATATACTCAAACTAAAACTCTCGTAAAACGAGAGTCAAAGTCAATATATATAATATATTTCTTTAACACCTCGGTAACAAATTAAGGTTTCCCAGTTACTGTCTTGGGTATATTGATTGCGACTAATTAATAGCTACTATTTAGCAGCTGACACTTTAATGCTAGGTCCCATTGTAGATGAGATAGCAATATTTTTCATATAAACCCCTTTAGAAGTTGAAGGTTTAATTTTTACTAATAAATCATAGATTGCAGTAAAGTTTTCTATTAATTTATCATTATCGAAAGATACACGTCCAATTGTCATTTGAACATTTCCTTCTTTATCTGTACGGTAAGTTACCTTACCAGCTTTTGTTTCTTTTACAGCTTTAGCAACATCCATAGTTACTGTACCTGTTTTAGGGTTAGGCATTAATCCTTTAGGTCCAAGAATACGACCTAATTTACCTAATTCAGCCATCATATCAGGAGTAGCGATCATAACTTCAAAATCTAACCATCCTTTTTTGATGTCTTCTAAAATTTCTTTACCACCAACAACATCAGCACCAGCATCTTTAGCTTCTTGTGCTTTAGCACCTTCAGTAACAACTAAAACTTTTTTAGTTTTTCCAGTACCGTTTGGTAGTACTAATGCTCCACGTAACTGTTGATCAGCTTGACGAGGATCTACTCCTAATCTAAATGCAACATCTACAGCAGCATCAAATTTAACTTTACTTGTTTCTTTTACTAATGTAACTGCTTCTTCAATTGAATAAGCCTTACCTTTTTCAATTAACTTAGCAGCTTCTTGATATCTTTTACTTTTCTTTGCCATTACTTTTCCTCCTTAGTGGTCTAACGGATTATCCTTCCACAAATGACGATAATATTTTAATTTCTAACTATGCTTCAACTTCGATACCCATGTTACGAGCAGTACCAGCGATGATCTTCATTGCTGATTCTAAATCATTGGCATTTAAGTCTGGCATTTTGTATTCAGCGATTTCTTTTAATTTATCAGCTGATAACTTAGCAACAGTAGTAGTACCAGCATTGCTTGAACCTTTTTTGATCCCGCAAGCTTTTTTAATCATTTCAGCTGCTGGTGCAGTCTTCAATACAAAACTAAAATCTTTGTCATCGTACACTGTTAAAACAACAGGCACTGTTTCACCCATACGATCTTTAGTTTGATCATTGAATGCTGTACAGAATTTAGGCATTTGGATACCTGCTCCAGCTAAAGCTGGACCTGGTTTAGCTCCCCCAGCTGGGAATTGAATTTTCATAACTCTTACAACTTTTTTACTCACGCGACATAACCTCCTATATAAAATTTGTCCGTGCTGTGGTCAAATGGACATAGTCCTTCCACGCATAGTAACACATATTGCGTCACTTAGGAATTATACATTATTATTCGATAAATGCAATACTTTTTTGAAATTTTATTTCATATTTAAAATTAATAATACTTCAAAATAAAAAGATAAAAATCCTTTTTGTCAAAAATCCCCATCTCCCGAGTTTCGAAGACAATTTATCTATACAATCTAAATTATTCAGTAATCATCAGTGTTATTGGATTTTTTTTATGTCAATTTTCTTCTTTTCTATGTAGCGTTATGTACGTTTATATGATATAATATTACCAGGTGGTGTTTACTATGTATCTTAGACAAATGAAAAAACCTAACGGTCGTATCTATTTAGCTATTTATGAATCTTATCGTGACTCTCATAATGTCCCTCGTTCTCGATCTGTTAAAAGTATCGGCTATCTTGATGAATTTATAAATCTTTATGACGATCCTATTCAGCACTTTAAAGATATGGCCTATGATATGACTATTGAAAACAAATCTAAAACTGTTCACAATATTAATATTGATCTACAGACAGAAATTATTAATGGTTTAAATATCTATAACGTTGGCTATCTTCCCTATAAGCATTTATATAACGAACTCGGTTTAAACGATTTTTTAATAAACAAACAAAGATATCTCAATGTTGAGTTTTCCTTAAACAAAAACCTTGAATTACTTGTCTTTTCTCGTATTTTATACCCCAATTCTAAAAAGTCCACTTTTGAAAACAGAGCACGATTCTTCGCTCCTTTTGATAGCGGCATTACAAAAGATTCGGTTTATAAAAGTCTTGATTTTTTCAATCAATATAAGGATGATATTCTAAAACTTATATGGAACAATACCAAACAGCCTTATCATAGAGATGCTTCTAAAAGTTTTTACGACTGTACTAATTACTATTTTGAAACAGAGTATAACGATGAAGATATTTTTGATGATGAAGGCAACATCATTGAAAAAGGATTAAGAAAACGTGGACCCGAAAAAAACAAAAGACCTGACCCTATTGTAGAGATGGGATTATTAATGGATGGAAGCGGTATCCCAATGGCCTATGATCTTTTCCCTGGTAACGAGTCAGAAAAGTTATCATTAAGACCTTTATTAAAGAAAACAAAAGCTAAATTTGGAATAGAAAGAACGATTGTCGTAGCTGATCGTGGTTTAAACACATCAGATAACATCTATTTTCTTGCTGGTAAAAACAATAAAGAACATAATCCAATGGATGGATATGTCTATGGTCAATCTGTAAGAGGTGCCGACAAAGAATTTAAGAATTGGGTTTTAAATCCTAATGGCTATCAATGTGAACTTATTGATGATGCAGCTTTTATTCACAAATCAAGAAAATATGCTAAAACCATCAAAATTGAAAGAGACGGCAAAAGAAAAGTGCCAGTTCATGTTTGTCAAAAACAAATGGTATATTATTCATCAAAATATGCCAGAAAGCAGCGAAAAGAACGTGAGAAAATGATTGAGAAAGCTAAAGATCTAATAGAGAACCCTGCTAAGTATACAAGAGCCACAAGCTATGGAGCTGCTAATTATGTAAATAATATCGATTATGACAGAGAAACAGGAGAAGTCAAAACAGGAAAGACATTATCTCTTGATCTTAATAAAATCAAAGAGGAAGAACAATTTGATGGCTATTATTCAATTGTAACCAGCGAAACAGAACTTGAAGATCATGAAATTAGAAAGATATACAGAGGACTGTCAAAAATTGAAGATACATTTAAAGTGACAAAATCAAATTTCTCATCCAGACCAGCATTTGTGTGGACAGCAGAACATATTAAAGGACACTTTTTTACATGCTTTATAGCTTTGGTTTTGATTAGGTTATTAGAAAAAAGGTTAGGAAATAAATACTCAGTAGATAAAATTATAGAATCAACTAAAAACTATAACTGCATTAACCTGGATACAAATATCTATCAATTCATCTATAGAGACGAAATCATTGATGAGATATCGAAAGAATTTGGTATTAACTTAAACAAAAAATATCAAACAAAAGAAGAAATCAAAAAAATTTTAAAATACTAATAAAAAAGCACTGTTACACTACATAAAAGTGAAAATACCAAAAGGCAAATTACGCTCATTTTATCGTGATAATTTGCCTTATTTTCTATATTTAGGTTCGAAAGTCAAGATTATACATTATTATTCGATAAATGCAATACTTTTTTGAAATTTTATTTCATATTTAAAATTAATAATACTTCAAAATAAAAAGATAAAAATCCTTTTTGTCAAAAATCCCCATCTCCATACCAATTCTATTTATAATATATATATTCTTTTATTTCTTTATTATATATCGCTATCTTAACATCCTTTTCATTATAATAAACTTTACTACCAATTGCCTCTATCAAAGCATTTGTAACTTGTAAATCATTAGTAGGTTTTTGTAAATCATTATCACAAGCCTCATTTACTTCTCCTATCAAAACATATTCTTCATTTATACTAGTTGTATTAGAACATTCTTTATCTAACCAATATATCTCACCATTGTACATTATACCTGGTTTATACCCACCATCAACTTTTGATTTATCAGTTGAACAAGCTGTTAAAAACAATAAAACTAACCCACAGACCAATCTTTGTATAATATAGAATTCTTCATTACTACCCTCTACTTTCTATATATGCTCATTTTATATACTTAATTAACTTTAGTAAACATCATAAATCTATCCTAAAGCATTACATTTATCACTACATAAACATAATATATTTTCATATCTTTACTGTTTCTCCAAACAGCTATAATTTTTATATTATCCAGTTTTATTATACAACTTTAAATATATTTTTTACCATTTTAAATTCAACGGTTAAATTTTTGGATTCAATGGTCAATAAAAACTTTCTTTTATATTTTTCAACTACTCAAGCTCAAAATAAAAACCTCACAACGGAGGTCTCTATAATTCAATTTCTGTTTTCCACAATCCATGAAGATTACAATATTCATAAACAGTAGCTTTTCCACTTTTACCAGCAATATTAAACTTCGCAACTGGTTCATCATCTGAAGTTAAAGTAACTTTCTTAATACTACTATCAGCAAATTCAATCCATATATTACTAATTAAGTGTTCTGGTGTCATTGGATGCATTACATCACCAACTACTGCAGTTAGGCAATCCCCATCCACCTTTAATACAGGAACATGTTTTTCAGTTGCTGCATCAACTGCCCCTGCTTTAATTTCTTCCATTTTTTTACCACAACACATTAATGGTACACCATGATCCTCAACCATTTCAACAACATTTCCACAGATTGGACATTTCAATAATTTCATCTTCAAGCCTCCTTTAAATTTATTTATCCCTTGCAATCACACTATAGCACACTTTAACGATAATAGTTACTAATATGCTTTATTATTTCTTTAACAAAACTCACTAACTATTATATCCTGTAAACATAAAATTATAATAGGGTAGAGGAATAAATTCTAGATTTATTGCCCCTCCCATTGAACCGTACGTACGGATCTCGTATACGGCTCTACATTCATATCGAAATTACAAACTCTTAAGATAGTATCCTAGGGGATTGACTAATCCTGGTCTATCCCCTTTTCCTATGCTTAGAACTTTCGGTGATAATATAAAGTTTACGACATCCATGCCACTTCTTCTATACCACCCTAATCTTGTATTTGCACATTTATAGATTTCTTCTTCACTAAATTTACTTTTATATTTAATGTTCAATATCCTTAGGTTTCTATATATTGTCATTGGTTTCTTCCACTGTTTAATAACGATACATCTTATCTTGTGGCGTAGCCATTGTCCAAATTCATCAAGATATGTTTTCATACTTCCTATCCTAAAATAGTTTATCCACCCTCTTACTATTTGGTTTACTTTTGTAAATGTTACTGAAAGCGGTCTTGAAACTGCTTGTTTTCTTTTGAGATATTCTTGTATCTTTGAATACAAACGTTTCTTCCTATCTTTTGTAGGTCGACTTTTCCATTCTTGGCTATTCTTATAAAATGTAAATCCTAAAAATTGTCCTTTTGTTGGTCGGACTACTTTTGTCTTTGTTGCGCTAACTTTCAAGAATAGTTTTCTTTCTAACCACGATGTCACTGACTTCATTACTC
>OFGA01001025.1_pt1 | contig 20659 bp, 18 predicted proteins | sample 1521471 | NCBI WGS metagenome assembly OFGA01 (sample SAMEA3504086, study PRJEB24116) | mouse gut metagenome | biome: mouse gut; feature: mouse-associated habitat; material: faeces | place: Denmark | collected 2011
AAGGCCATTATACCACAAATTTAAACATATGTCTAAATAAATTGGATTATACTAGTACGTCAAAATCATTTTCATAATATTCAATTGCTTTGCCAATCGTCATATATTCTTCGGCATGCGGCATAAATATCTGATCCTCTATCCAGTCTTCAACTGACCTGCTCATGCCACGTAGTGACCCCAGCTGCGGCTCCATAATATGCTTTAGAGCCTCTATTTTATCCTTATGTCCTTCTACATCCTTCACCAGAAACCGTAATACGGCCCGCTTCATTTTTTCTACATAAACAGATATTTCATCTGTACAAGTCACAATCACAATCGAATTTTCATGTGTTAACCCGCTTAATGTATGTAAACATTTTCTCCAATTTTTCTGAGCATGCAAAAATCCTTCAGCAATAACAATATCATATTTTAAAGACGTCTGATATTCTTCCAATGCATCTGAATATATTGTATATTTATCTTTTGGTACACAGTTATTTTGAAATTTTTCTTCCAATTCTTTTCGCGCCGTTTCATTTGGCTCCGCCAAATCTACATGCGCAGCTTCCCATTCTGTAAGCATCGGAAGGGTATTGTGCCCCCCGCCCGGTCCAATTTCCAGTATGCTGCTTCCCTTAATTGCTAAAACAGGTATTCCTAACTGCCTGTATAATTTTTTTCTTCTCTTAATATGCTTATCCCAATCCTCGTCAACCCCATGCTCTGTGCTTATTCCCTGTTTCCTATAATATTCTAAAATTGTTTCACTCATTATTACTTCCCTTTCTTTATAACTGTTATTATATTTGTTTCTGACTATTTTTTTACAAAGCTGATATACTGCATTGTCTTGCCAAAAGACTCCATGTATGTCTGATAATTTTCCCATTCAATATTTTCTTTGTTCATAATCTTTTGAATGATTATCAGCAATTCTTTATTAAATTCCTTTATAACGGAATTTACAGTATTATCTGACACATTTTGAATTGCGCGTACCCATTCTGCTATTACAGCACCTTCTTCGGCCACCCCATTTTCTTCAATTTTTCTTGCAGCAGTACCGGCTTCCAAAACAGCATTTTCCAGCCGCATATTTTCTTCCTCTGTTCTACATACCTCACAGTCATCTCCTGCCAGCAAAAACATATTCTTTTTTTGATGATACTGTTTCTTATATGATGTAATATAATCATACTCAAAATCTTTAAACCAAGAATAATCTACAAATATATTTTGAGAAGCTCCTAACACATCATACCTGCCTTCATAAAATTCAATCGCTTTTCCCAGCGTCATCAATTCAGTTCCCATCGGATAAAAGACCTGGTCTTCAATCCAATCTTCAACTGACCTGCTCATACCTCTCAAACGGCTCAATTGCGGCCTCATAATCTCTTTTAAAATTTTAATTTTATCCTCATGCCTCACTATATCCCGAACAAGATACTGCAATACTGCTCTCTTCATTTTTTCCACATAAAAAGATATTTCATCTGTGCATGTTACAATTATTATTGAATTTTTACGTGCAAAATTATCCAGTAAAACAAGACTTTCTTTCCAGTTATCTAAACAATGAAGAAATCCCTCTGCTATCAGGATATCATACTTTTTTTCACTCTTGTATTCATCCAAAGCTTCGGCATACACAGTATATTTATCCTCTGGTATGCTATTCTTTTTAAATTTATCTGACAATTCCCTTCTTGCCGTTTCACTGGGCTCAAGTAAATCTATATGAGCAGCATCCCATTCTTTCAATAACGGCAAAGCATTATGCCCCTCACCTGGTCCTGCTTCTAAAACACTGCTGCCCCGAAATGTCAAAAGCGGTATTCCAAGCTGTCTATATAATTTACTCCTTCTGGCCAGATGTTTGTCCCATTCTGCATCCACTCCATGTTCTGTACTAATTGATTTCCTTCTATAATATTCTAACAGTGACTCACTCATCTTTCAATCCTCCAGCATTTATTGCTGCATAATATTTCTCAGTGTCTGAATAACATATTCCACATTTTTCAAATCCTGATCCGGCCCGCTTGGTAAATATAAAATTCTCTTTTGAATCTGGGCAGCGCTATGATAATCACCATCTGACTGCAAAAAAGGTGCTGTATGCAGCGGTGCTCCCAGAGGCCTGCTAATAATATTATTTTTCTCTAAAGCAGCCCTGACCTTATCTCTGTCATCGCACAAAATATCTGTCATCCAATGAAACTCATTCTCTTTTTTTTCTAAAAACGATATCCCTTCAGCATTTGACAACCCATCTCTATACATTTCATCGATTTCAATCATATGCTGCATTTTTTTGTCTATACGCTCTAATTGCCCTAACCCAATTGCAGCCAGAATATCTGGCAATTTAAAGTTAAATCCGGGACAAATATATGAATCAGACTCAAATACAGACTCCATGCCCTGTATTTTCATAATTCTCATTCGCTCATACAAATCATCTCTATCTGTCACAACAAGACCCCCCATTCCAGTTGAAACAGTCTTCGTAATCCCAAATGAAAAACATCCTATATCTGACTGTGTTCCTGCTTTTCCATATTTATCACCGGACATCAAAGCCTGACATGCATCATCAATAATACAAATTCCTTTTTTTGAGTATCGTTCTTTTAATTCTTTACTACAGGAAATTCTGCCATTTAAATCTACTGTAATAATCGCTTTCGTTTTGTCTGTAACATACTTTTCAATTTTCCCAAAGTCTAGCAATGTACTGCCCTTTTGTGTTTCAGCTACAATAACTTTTGCACCCAGAAGACATGCTGCGTTGGCAGTTGCTATAAAAGTAAGGTCTGGAACAATCACTTCATCACCTGGCTGTACTCCCGCTCCCATCAGCGCAAGCGCAAGAGCTGCACTTCCACTTGAAGTCCCAATTGCATGCCTGACACCCAAAATCTGTTCCATCAGTTTTTGGAATTGATACAAAACCGGGCCTTCCATAATGTTCTTATCCAAAACAGCTTTTCTGAAATTATCCAGCTCCTTATCCATGAAATAATTACACCAGACCTGAATCATACAATTTCTCCTTTATAATTATAGTATACGGAACAGTCTGCTTTCAAAATCACAAATTCATCTGTTTCATATTTGATATGATTTGTCATATATGGCACTTCGCAGCCATAACAGAAATCTATATTCTTTAATTTTCCTTCAGCTTGTTCCAATCGAACTTTATTTAACTTTTCCCCATTCCAAATGCTTAATATATCTTCTTCAAACGCATTTCCAAAAACAGTATCCCCAAAAGCATCAAGCTGGCAGGAACGAACCTGACCATCTGTATCAATAACCATCACTTCATCTAAAAACCTGCATTTCAAATTATTATTTTTATCATTATGGTTTATAAACTTCTGAGAGATTTTTTTATCAAAATCAAATACTGTATCAACCCGCACTGCATCCACTTTATATTTCCATTTTTCTATAAAATCATCTGCTTCAGAACAATTATCTGACTCCATTGCAAAATTTACAGTAACCCTGGGCCCGCCTTTTTTTCTATTATTTACAAGATATTCTATTTTATCTTCAAGCTTTTTTAACTCATAATTCCCACGAACCTTTTGATATACCTTTTGCGAAACTGCATCCAGGCTAAATGACAATGTAACCGTTCTATCCAGTTCATGAATTAAAAAGTCAAGCCAATCCTTATTTAATAATATACCGTTCGTAATGATACTCATCCCGATTTTTTTTGCCATACAATGCTGCATAATCAATCGTAAATCATGATTTGCAAATGGTTCTGTAAATATATGCGGCTGGATAACAGGCACTTTTTCCATCTCAGCAGCTTCATCAATAAGATACAGTGCTTTTTCCAAAGGCATTTTATCTGACTTCTTTTTCTTCTTCGCATTCGGACTAAAAGCCAGGCATTTTGCACATGCTAATGGACATGTACCTTCCTGAAATCCAATCGCAATTTTTCTTGGATATTTCATTCATAAACCTCCTGTACCCCATCTTGAAAACTATTTCATTAACAGATATAATCTTTTCAGCAAATATTATTTCAAAGCTTGCAAGTCCGGCATCGAACAGGCATATCTCTCTATAATTTCTTTAGTTCCCATATATTGAAATGAAATTAATTCTGCAAGTTTGCTTCCATCCAGTCCACCATAAATATGCCTGAAATCGATAAAGGGAATTTCTGAATATTGTTTTTCGGTGATTTTATGATATCCTCCAAATATCTTTCTGGCATATAAATGAGCCAGTTCAAACCGGGACACATAATTTCTGCTTGATAAATGAAATAATCCCCGAATACCTTCCTCTAATGATTTTATAATAACCTTTGCAATGTCATTTACCTCTGTTATGCAAAAACTCTGATTCTTTAAACAAACTATTTCTTCCTGCTTGACTATTTTACTATAAAATTCATGAAAAATATCGGCTTCACCATAGCAGCTGCCAACTGCTCTGCTAATCCGGAATATCAGATAATTTTTCAAATTCTGCATCATATACTGTTCCATTTCCAGCTTTTGTCTTCCATAAAGAGCCATTGGATTTGGATTATCTTCCTCTGTATATAATCCTGTTTTTCCATCAAACACCGCTTCGGAAGACAGAAAGACGCATTTCGCTCCCAATTGTTCTACATCCGTTAAAAGCTTTTTCATACACAATACATTTATGCAATAGCTTTCATTTTCATTTTTTTTACAGCTGTCAATGCTGCTGTTCCCGCTGCATATAATTACAGCATCTAATTTCTTACCAGAAAAAAACTTGCAGTAAATATCCTGTATTTTCTGCTGGCATATATCAAACTTAATCCAGTCTGAACAATAGGAATGTGTAAAAAATGTTCCATACACATCAATACCAGATATCTTACAATATTCATACAAATGTCTTCCTATAAAACTGGATGCACCAACAATCAAATACATTTCTAATCCCTCAAATTAAATATCTGAAAATTCAATAGACTCTGCAATGAATTTCTGAAATACATCTTCCCATTCAATGCTGTTTTTTCGGATTTCCAAATACATCTTATAATATTTATCTGCTTTCTCTGTCTTGCCCAACATTTTAGCTGCTTTAGCTGCATAATAATACGAAAACGGATTTTTATGTTTTGCATTAATTACATATTCAAAATTAATCAATGCACGGCTCCAGTTTTCATTTTTCATATCCAGATTATTAACAAAATCTTTTTTTATTGTATTATATACTTGTATTTCCTCTATTTCATAAGTTTTAAAATGTTCTGTTTCTATGTTTCCCGACCAATAATTACATGAATCTAACGCAGTCGTTTTAAAATATCCTCCTGCTTTACAAACTTCAAATAATTCACTTCCAGGGAGTGGCTGTGCAATGAAAATATCTATCCAGTTTAAATCACTATTATGAATAAAATCCATTGTTGACTGTATTTCTTCCAATGTTTCCCCCGGGAACCCAATTACAAACAGTCCTTTCACATAAATATCATATTTTCTTAAACATTCAATCGCACCTGGCACCATTTCCAGTTTCAATGGCTTATGTATAATGTCTTTCAAAACTCTTGGATTACCTGATTCAATTGCCAGCGTAACGACATCTACTCCTGACATTTTTAATCGTTTTGCCATATCATCATCCATGCGGTATACCGGAAAGCCATTTACAAACTCTACTGTTATGTTTAACTCCATAAAATAATCCAGCAATGCAATTGCCTGCTCTTTATCTACAAAAAAATTATCGTCCCAAACTGTAATGGTATTAACATGATACTGTTCAGAATATAATTTTACATCTGATTTAATTCGATTCAGACTATTATACCTTACCTTTTTCCCATGTATGCTGTGAGAAGAACAGAAACAGCAATCAAATGGACATCCTCGCGAAAACATAAGAGGCGCTGCAATTACTTTTTTACTATTTTGCGCATGTGCATGACTGTTATATTTTTCAAAATCAATCAGCGAAAAGTCCAAAGGAGGAATTTCATCTAAATTTTCTATAAACTCAAAAGAATACGGAATCCCCTGTTTTAACTTGTCTCTTGTGATTAAGCTCGGTGAGTTATCCAAAAATTTCTGTTCATCCTCGGCATTTACATAACCAGATATTCCTATCTCTCCTTCACCATATGATATAACATCAATACATGGTGCACTTGCAAAAACCTCATTTGCCAAATTACTCGGAACACCACCGCCAGCAAAAATAATAATTCGTGAAAATATTTCTTTGACAACACGGCTGATTATTTCCAAATAACCATACACCGGACTGAAAATAGCAGAAATCCCACAAAAATCAAAATCTTTATCTTTTAATTCGGTAATAAATACTTTTATATAGTTTTCCACATCCGATGCTTTTTTTATTTTATTCCCATTCACCAAGTCGTAAAATTCTAAATTTAAGTCTAATACATGTACCTTTGATTTCGTATAAGACTTCATATATGTTGCTAACGATACTGCTCCTAAAGGTATTTCTTTCCTAATCTTATTAGAAAACGCTTTATTCTCATCCAAAATTAAGTCCGCCAGCGGAACACACGGTGGCACAATAAATAATAAATTATTACGCATTTAACAAATTCCTCTCAACTGCTTTTTTCTTTTTATTTATAAAATATCATTTATTTCACAATGAATACTCCACAGGCTCAGATTCTATACTTCAACTATAAATTCAAATCAAAACATCCATATTATTTATGATTATAGAAAATATCATATCCATTATCTGCTATATAAAAATCACTATCTTCTCTGTATAGATAATTTCCTCCATAACCACATGCCTCACAGCCAAAGCAAAATTCATTTTCTGCTAATCTGTCCAGATGAATCCGTTCTCTTAATTGCTGTATTTCCCGGCCATTCCATACAGAAACAATTCCATCTTCAAACACATTTCCAAGATAACTATCCCCAAATGCGTCTATTGAGCATGTGCGTACTTCTCCTCCTGTATCAATAACCATAACTTCATTTAATTGGCTGCACTCTTTTATTTGGTCAGATGCTTCTGTCTTTATTATTTTCTTATTTCTATATATGACCCTGTGGAGCCGCACAGCATCAACTTTATATTTCCATTTGTTCAAAAAAGCATCTCTCTCTGATTCATTATCTTCTTCCGCAGTAAAGTTAACCCCTATAGAAAGATTTTTGCTCTTTCTACAGGCAATCAGATAATCAATTTTACTTTCAATCTGTGCTAAATTATAATTTCCCCGTACTTTTTCATATGTTTCCTGTTTTACTGCATCCAAACTAAAGGAAACTGTAATTTTCTGACTATTTTGTTTCAGTAAAAATTCTATCCAGTCATCATCCATCAAAATACCATTTGTAATAATGCTCATTTTCAGTTCTTTACTGCAGCAATGCTGAATAATTTGTTTTAACTCTGGGTTTGCGAATGGCTCTGTAAATATGTGCGGCTGAATCGTTGCATGATTTCCAAGACTGCTGATTTCATCCAGCAGTTTTATTGCCCTATTCATAGGCATTTTCCGCACTTCTTTTTTTCTTTCTATATCCGCTCCAAAAGCAAAACATTTTTTACATGAGAGCGGACAAGTCCCTTCCTGAAAACCAATCTGAAATTTCCTTGGATATTCCATTGCTGAATCTCTCCTCTATAGCTTTCAAGCCTAAATTTTAGTTTTTACAGTTATTCATGCTTTCGACATATTTTCTAAAAATATTCTCTGCTGACATAAACTGAAACCCCGTTTTTTCAACAAATTTTCTATTTGACATGCTAACATTCAAAGGTCGTCTTGTGTCTTTAAATGAAAAATGCTCTATCCCATATTCTGCAATTTTTACATCTTTTACTCCAATGATATCACAAAACTTCTCTGCAAGCTCTTTTCTGCTATAGGATTGATTTCCCGCTATGTGAAATACCCCCCCCCATTTTTTATAAGACGAAATAATGCACGCTTTATATACATCTTCAATATACACAACGGATATCACATTTCCCCTGATACAGGAAATTTCTTGCTGCTTTATTCTATTTTCCCAGTCAAATAACAAATTCTGCCTCTCTTTTTTCAAACTTAATACTTTTGCCAAACGAAAAATACACACATCAGGCTGATACTCTATTAAATAATCTTCGATGTCACGTTTCATTTTTCCATATGCGTTAATAGGCTCTGCTTTACTTGCTTCCGTATAAATCCCTTCTTTACCGTTAAATACATTGTCCGAAGAAAAAAATATTACATGAAACCCATTTTTTACCAGAGAATCTATAGCCAGTTTTGTAAGCACAACATTGATATGATATGCATCTTTATAATTCATAAAGCACGCATCTATATTAGATTCTGCAATGCAAAAAATAGCAGTTTTTTCTTCTTCTGTAACGGCATTTATCACTCTATCAATATTTTTATTTATCAAGTCAAAATATATCATATCTTTGTTTTGTTTCTTACGAGAAGTCCCAATTACAGACAATCCGCTTTCCATCATCTTTTTATAAAGATAACTTCCAATATACCCATCGGCACCCAATATTAAATATTGCAATTCCCCCCCCCCTTTCGTCTATACTTTCCACCTGCCTGAGCATACAGCAATTAAGTAATTAGCCATCCTCAAATGCCCTGTATGAATAATTTCATCATTTTGTGTAAAGAGATAAACATTCTGAAAATATTGTTTCAGCATCTTATAAAAATCTTCTCCTTTATAAACATTAACATGTGCTCCTGTTATGTTTTCTGCTGAATACTGCTGTATCTCCAGACTTGGTGTTCCTATCACAAATGTTCCTTCATCGGTTAGATTCTTTAAAACTGTCTTCATATACTTATCTTCATTTTCAGGATATATATGTTCCAATACATCAAAAGAAACAACGCCATCAAAATCCCCGTATTTTTTACCAAGAAAATTTTCCAATCTAAACTCTATATTTGTATCTATCTGGCTATCTTGAGCATACCTTATAGCATCTTCGTCAAAATCAATACCGACTACCAATTTTGCATATTCTGCTAAATAATGAGTTCCAAAGCCATCACTGCACCCCATATCTAATATTTCATTTTTTCCGGGTTCATAAATACTGCCTATCATTTTCATTGCAAATTTATATCTTGCCGCCGTAAAAAGCAAATGTCTTCTGGAATAATTCCATTGATAAGAAGCATGTGGTCCTAACAAAACACCATTCTTCTCCTTTTGTGTCATGCCATATTTGGTCCATAGCATCCATTCTCTATCCATGCTGCATCCCCCCTCTGCCTGATTTATCTATGCTGAAAACTGATATATCGCATTCCTTCCCAAATATCTTGTCAATCTATATTATTTCACTATATCAAAACCATTCTCTAATTTCATCAAGAATTCTCTCTGCACCAAGTCCATTTTTTTCTTTAACTTGTACATATGTCCCATACCCTGCAGAAAAATTTTGCAATCCTAATCGTTTAAACAATACCCTTTTGCCTGATTCTGCAATCACTTCTGCAACTGCACTGCCAAGGCCACCAATAATATTATGATCCTCTAACGTAATTATCTTTCCTGTCTCCTGAATCTGCTGTATAATAATTTTTTTATCTATTGGCTTAATCGTATGCATATTTATTACCCTTACATCAATTTCTTCTCCTTTCAAAATTTCTGCTATATCCAGAAGATTTTTTACAATATTGCCTGTACCAATTAAAGTAATATCCTTCCCTTCTCTTATTGTAATACCTTTTCCTATTTCGAACTGATAATCTTCTTTATATATCTCCTGCTCCCGATTCGTTCCTAACCGTAAATATACCGGTCCGACATATTCATATGCTGCCCTCGTTGCTTTTTTTACTTCCATCGGACTTGCTGGTGATAAAATTGTCAGATTGGGGAATGAACGAATGCAGCCTAAATCTTCCGTAGAATGATGTGTAGGACCAAGTGCACTATAAACCATTCCTGCCCCTGTGCCAACAATTTTGACATTCATATTTTGCAGGCAGATATCGTTCCTTATAAATTCCAACGCTCTGTATGCTAAAAATGCACCTATCGTATATGCAAATGGTATCTTCCCGCAATTAGCCATTCCAGCTGCAATTCCCAACATATTCTGTTCCGAAATACCCAGATTGAAATACTGATTATTTAGATATTTTCTATACTTATCATACACGATGGCTCCATTATCAGAAATCAAAGCAAAAACGTTCTTATCTCTAGATGCTAATTCAAACAGTGTTTCTAAATATGCTGCTCTCATCTGCTTTCATTCTCCTTTATCAAATCCTGTTCCCATGTTTCTCATTTTTAAACCATATCCAGTTCTTGTTTTGTCAGACACAGGTCTTTCATAAGAATTAGCAATTCTTCTTCATTAGGCATACGATAATGCCAGATAGGAACACCTTCCATAAAGGAAACGCCCTTTCCTTTAACCGTATGTGCAATCACAGCCGTCGGCACATCTTTTTTTCGAGTTAACAACGCATCATGAATCTGGTTAATATCATGCCCATCTATCTCTAATACATTCCAGCCAAATGCCTTCCATTTTTCTGCGAATGGGTGCATTTTCACAATATTTTCAAGCTTATCCATTGCCTGAAGTTTGTTATGATCAACAATCACTGTCAAATTATCCAATTCCAGTGTCGGAGCTGACAAGGCAGCTTCCCAGACAGAACCTTCCTGGCATTCTCCATCCCCAAGCACAACGTAAAAATGATTTTTTAACCCATCTGCCTTATGCGCTAAAGCCATGCCCATTGCAAAGGATAAACCATGTCCCAATGCACCTGTAGAAGCTTCTACCCCTGGAATATCATTCAGCCTTGGATGTCCTCCAAACCTAGAACCTGCTTTTCCTACATTTTTCAATTCATCTTCCAGAAAATACCCAGCCTTTGCAAGCGCAGCATATAACGCATAGCATGCATGCCCTTTGCTCAAAACAAACCTGTCTCTTCCTTCCCAGTCTGGTTTATTTGCATTGTATTTTAAAATCCCGCCAAAATACAATACTGTAATAATATCCGCCATAGAAAATGCAGCACCCATATGACCCCCGCCTGCGTGATGTGAAATAATATATATCAGCTTGCGTATTTCTTTTGCCATCGAAACTACCTTTTCATTATCCATATTTTTACTCCCTTAATCCAGCCTTTCTGCCATTTCCGGCATCCTGCTCTTTATTTCCTTTTTTAATGACAGCATATATTTGCAAACGGCATCTCTATCTTCCGGATGTGGTGCCCATTCTGGAAATATATTGCTTTTTTCATTAAATGGCCCCTGTTTTACTTCATAATATACAACTTGTTCCGTAATTGGTATCTGCATATGATAAATATTTGTATCAATACGGTATGTGTAATAACATTCCTTCGATAATTCAAAAATTTCCCTGATGTCTCCATTATCTTCAAACAGTATCACCAGCATTGCCCCATCAATAATTGTATGTGACTCCGTTGAATACATATGTTTATCCGGCCTGCCATAATCATCCTTATTTCGTGCAATAATCATTTCATGCAACTTATCCTGTGAGCTATGCTGCAAACAGAGACGGAATCTTCCTTTACTGCTTGTTCGTGTCCGTTCCTTAACATCTGTAATAACAGCCGCATCTATTTTTATTACATTTTTTTCATTAAAAATAACATCTTTTTCAGTGCTCACGTTTATCTGCCCATCTTTTCTATAAATATTTTCTGCACCACTGCCTTGATATACTCCTACTTTATACAAAATTAACATGATTCAAATCCATATCCAAAAACGAATTTATCAGCTCATTCCTGCTATCATAAACACAATGCTGTTTGCAGCATGCTTTCGCATCAAATGCACGAAACTGTTCTGTTACCTTTTCGGAATACCACGCTTCCTGAAAAGACTGCTCTTTTAAGTCGCATACCATGCCATCACTCAGATACGCTTTATCATGGCAATAATATACCTTAGAATTCGCTGCTATTACACAGACGAACTCTTTAATTGGACACCGGCTATACTGGCGTTCAAAAATAACACTATCGGCAAAATCTCCAGTATACAGGTTAATAATACGGAATTTCTCATCTGACAGTTCCGCCTGTGCTTTCTCCAGTGTTTCTGTCACCTTATCCTTAAAAGCTTCATGATATTTCCACGTGTCATTCGTGCACAATGGCGCATATTTGACGTGATTCACTCCCAGGCTTTTCATAAGTTCCGCAATTTCTCTCAATTCCCTATAATTTTCATTGTTTACCACAACATTGATGCCAAACTCGCAGGTTTTATCTTTAATTTTAGCAAAATCTGCAATATTACTGCACAGTTCAGTAAAAGCTCCTGACTTTAAGCCCCTGATTCTGCAATATTCTTCATCACGGCAAGAATCAATCGAAATCCGTACCCATTTTGCATGAGCCAGAATCTCTGCTTTCTTTCCTCTCAGCAGACTGCCATTTGTTATGACTGATAAATCAATCCCATTTTCCAGCAGTCTCTCCATTGTTTCTTCAATATAAGGATAAAGCAATGGCTCCCCTCCGCCACTGAATGTTACTGCTTTTACCCCCATATCTGCCATATCCTGTACAATCTGCAGCATTTTATCTCTCGGAATCTCATCGACTGGTGAATACTGGTCTAAGTCCAGATATGCATTTTTATAATGGCAATAATTGCAATTATGATTGCACCGGTTTGTCGGTTTAATTCTAATGTAAACAGGACTGCATCTTTCACCATTTAATAAACGCTTTAGTGTCTCCTGATGATAAAAAATCTTTAACTGGCTATACGGCGTACTGTTTCTTTCCATTGTTATTCTCCATAATCTCAATTAAATAAAATTCACATGGCTTCCCGGATATTTTAACTCATTTAAGTATTTATTCATTTCGTCCAGACGGCATATTTCACGGCAGCTGCTTTCTAAATCCATCTGCATAAAAAATTCCGTTAACTTTTCCCTGTTTTTCCCTTCCCATATCTGCACAAAAGATTCCTCGTTCAGATTTCCATAAGAAAAGTTTTCTTTTCCCATAAATACAATACATGGCCACAAATTTCCTTTGGCATCCAGATATACCATAAACGGCAGTGCCAGACACTGTTTATACGCTCTTTTACATTTCAGCATCTCCATGGCATGTGTTCTGAAATAAACTTTAAAGTTCTCATCTTCCAGTTCCTTTACCTGCTTTTCAATATCCATCATTTCCTGATTATAATCTACTTGAAGAAGCTGCCTGCTCTGGGGATGCTGTGAAAACGGTTTTATCGTAAAATAATCTACACCTATCCTGCGCAGTTCTCTCGCCATTTCAACTGCCTGATTTTTATTTTCAGGAAGCAGCAGCATCTGTACACCTATTGTCGTCCCAAGCTTTTGATTTTTTTTGATACACACAGCTTCCTGCATATTGTTCAGTACTTTTTCCAAATCACCCTGTTTGGCACAGTGAATCTGGTTATAGATATCTTCATGAATTGCTGCTGTACTAAACCGCATCCAGGTTAATGTTCTTAAACAGTCTTTGGCAATTTCCGGCGAGAACAGTACCCCGTTCGTAGATATTGCAGCATCTATCCCCATCTGCTTTGTTTTTATGAGAATTTCCGGGGCATCCTTATGAAGCAGCGGTTCTCCTTCTCCTGCATATATAACACTTTTTAATCCCCGCATTGACAGTTCTCTTAAATTATCTAGCAAAATCTGCGTATTTATCATATCTGGATGATATCCTGTATAATCCAGTGCGCAAAAAATACATCTATGATTACATGCATTCGTCAAACCAACTTCCAATTCAATAGGATAAATATTTTCCCCTCTCACCCATGCAGCTACCCGTTCCGGATGAAATATCAGTTTATGCGTGTCCATTCTAATCTGGTCTGCCATTTTGCCACTCTCCATCTGCCACTCTTTTCTCGCTATTCTTATTCAAAAAAGATAAAGCTATAATCTCCTGTATAATCCCATTCTTTATACAGCCATTCCCATTCCTCTACAGAATAGTAGCTTGCGCACGTCAGCTGCCAGTACAGCATGTTCACTTCTTCTTCGTCATTTCGAAAGGATTCTACCATGATATAGCTGTTTGCTTTGCTGACACGTTCAATTTCCTGTACTGCTTTTTTTAAATCAAATACTTTCAGATTATGCAATGTCGTCAGTGAAATAACCAAATCAAATTCGTTATCTTCAAACGGCAGCTCCTGAGCTTTCCCACATTGCAGGCAGTCCCTGATTTCTTCCTTTGCATGCTCCAAAGCATAAGATGATATATCAATCCCCTTTACTTCCAGCCCCGGCACAATCTGGGTCAGCTCATATAACAAATGTGCCATTCCACATCCAACATCCAATACTTTCTGTCCAGCTTTCAGATTATAATGTTCTGCTATTTTTTCTGCCACAGAACGCCACCGTCCATCATACCGATATCCGCCATATCCATATTTACGCTCTCCATCCCAATAATCATATCCATATTCTTTTGCAATTCTTGCACATTCTGCTTTATCTGCACTCATGACACGCCCGATATAATCCCTTTTCGTACTCTTATGCAGACTCGATACAAAATCAATATAACCCATCCTGTCCCACCTGAATTTAAAATTTAATTTGAACTCATAAACCTCATTTTCAGAAATCAGCATGCAAGCCAGCCTCACATATAATCCTGCATAACTGCTGAATAAACCGCTCCATTTTATACATTCAGTAATGTATTTGCATATTTTAAAACATTTACTTTCTCAACTGCTTCTTTATTCCCAACAATATTCGCTGCCAGCGCACCTGCAATATTGCCAATAAAAGTTCCAGCTTCTAACGGTGCTCCGACAGCCGCCATCATGCTGGCTAATGCAAAAAATGCATCTCCTGCACCTATCGTATCTTTTACCGTCAGCGTAAAGGCCGGACAGCTCTTTAACTGATTCTTCTCTGCCAGAACAGCTCCTTTCGAACCTGTGGTAAGCCAGCCATTACTCTGGAAATGATTTGCCAAATCCAGCAGAGCACCTTCTTCATCTTTCTGATAATTCGAAAAGGCCAGACTTAATTCACGCTGGTCTAATGCAAACACATCGGCACGACGATACTTCGTAATCAGGTTTTTCCCAAGGTTAGAAGAATTCGTCTGACAGTTTACGGCAAGAAAAGACGCTTTTTCCTGCAAAATATCCATTACTTCATCATCTATCAGCCCATGTCCAAAATCACATAATATAACTGCGTCATAGTCCCTGATTTTTTCCTGTAAATGCTGTTTAAAAGTGTCCATTGCAGTTTTATCGATTTTCATCATCATCGGCAGATTATTCACGGAAAATATTTTATCCAGCTCCTGCCTCTTTTCATTTTCCGAAACATACCTGCTTTTCATTATTGTAGAATACTCTGCACTGAAAACAAGGTCTAACCGCATTTTATCACTAAGTTCATTCAGCAATCTACTGTGAATATTTTCCTCTGAGCCAATAACACTCATTAATGTCACATCATTGCTGAATGATGCAAGATGCCTGGATATTGCCAGAGACCCTCCCAGATACTGCTCCGTCCGTTCATACCTTGCAGAATATCCCATGTCTTTCGACATCAGTCCCTGTACGGAGCAATAAATATATTCATCGATAATGACATCTCCAACTACCAGGACTTTCTTTTCCCGCATCTGTTCCACATAGTTTTTAATATCCTGCAGACAGTATTTTTTATGGAATTGCTCCATAAATAATTTAACATCCGTACTCATAACCGGCATAGCCTGATTTAACAGTCTGGTTGAACTAAATACCTGTCCCTCTGTATAAGCAACCTTTCCGCCATGTTTCTCCACAAGCTGTTCTTCTACACTAATCATTCCAGTCAGGTCATCCTCGTGTTTTGCATATTCCTGGCCTTTTACATAGAAATCCGGCTCTACTGCTTCTACAATGTCATCCACGGTATATCCTTCTGAAAGCATAACATAATCAATGCAGTCAATCGCTGATAGAAAACGCATCCGCATTTCATCGTCAAAGTATGGCCTTCCCGGGCCTTTGCGCACATATCTGGCTGCTGTAATTGATACAACCAGAATATCACCCATTTTTTTTGCTTCTTCAAAATGGATGATATGGCCCGGATGCACTAAATCAAAGACTCCGTGGCATAATACAACTTTTCTGCCCGATTTCTTTGCATCTTTTTTTATTTTCTGATATGCTTCTTTCGTCACTATCTTTCCCATTAATTTTCCATCCATTCCCAAAATAAAACTACAAACCAGCCGACAATCAGAGATATCAAACCTATCATACAGCCTGAAGCCAAACTAAAGCATGCCAAAAAAGCTGATATGACACATAATGTACAACTATCAGCTTTTTTACACATTTTAACAGAATCTCCCTAAACTAAACCTCTGTCAAAATATGCGCACATATTTACCATTTTATTTAAACAATATTTATCATCCATGATTTTCTTCCTGACCTTCCTAGTCATGCTTTAATAAATCCACTAGACTATATATCGGCAAATTAATTGGATTCTTTATAGCAGCCTATATCATTATAGAAAATGGATATTTACCCACTATTTTTATCTTGCATTTCACTTTCTTTGTATTTTCCCATTACTTCATCCCTGCGAGCAGACCATAGATTATCCGCTATGAACCTTTGAATCACCGCATCATACATATTTGCCCTCTCTCCCAGAAACTTTTCAAAGCGAAAATTTTTTTCAAATAGTTTTTGCAATTCTCTCCTATTAAAAGTAAGACAGCTTACATATGAATACCCATATTTTTTCTGAAACGGACTTGTAATCACCATAATACGAAAACGATCAAATTCGGAATAATATTCTTCATATGTTCTAAATACTGGAGCCAGATTAAATCCGGTAATGTTATCATAAAAATCCTTTTGTCCATGAATCGTTGTTTCCAGCAATGTATCTGACCATTCAATCTCCCATTCATCGCAAATTCGCGTAAGTTCTTTATCCGGATTACATTTTAAGTCCTCAAACCTTACCGTTAATCTTCCCCACCCATCATACTCTTTTCTTCTGATATTTAAATTTGCCAATGTACAATAAAAAGCTTTTTTATTTATTTCAGGAAACCACCCTTTCTCCTCCAGTCCCTTTAACCTGGATCCTTTCTGCATTAAAGCATTACGCACAACATTCACAATCTGTCCCGAAATGCCAGACTTTCCAAGCCATACTGCATAATCCTCAAGATTTTCCCTTTTCATGTTATGCGGTTCCCAATAGATAATCATATCAGAAATATTGCCAATTTTCATTTCCCATGCCTTAGCATATGAAATATGTATCATAACAAATAACTCTTGTGATGTGAATGTATCGTTTACCGAAAGCAGTTCTTCCATACTATGATTGAATTTATTTATTATAGTTTCTGGCCATTCATCCTGTGCGCTTTTCTCCTTTTCTTCATAATAAAATTTCCATAGTAATGAAAGTATATTATCTTTATGTTCCATCTCAAGCCTTATGCATATCGAATACAAATTCTCATTTATAAAATTATATCCCATCATTAATATTTGTGGATGATTATCTAAAAGTCCTCTGAAAAATGCATTCCCATTGTGATCTTCAATTGACCCCAGTATAATCTTTTTGACCTTTAAATCTGAATGAATATGCTGCTGGCTATAATTTTTAATTTCTCCAAAAAACAGCAGATTATCTATAGGATAGTCTACTACATCTACTGAAATTACTTCCAGAATCGCCAGTAAATATTTTCTTCTCACTGTTTCCCGATAAGAATGATTCTGTTCCTTATTATCATAGTACCCAACATAACTCGGTATCAGCAGCAGACATATATCATTTATACATATTTCGTTTTTTACAATCCGCTTCAACCCTTCCTTTTGATTTTCATATTCCTGTAAAACATCACAAAAAACAATCCTTTCATATAATTTTTCGCATCGCACCTTCAGCATCTGTTTTAATTTAAGGCACAGCCAGTAATCACCAGCAAGAACTATTTTTCTATCAATGCTTTTTAGATTTAAAATATGAACAAATCCATTCTTAGGAATTTCCACATAATCACACAATAAAAAGAATTGTTCATTCCTCTTATATCCCATATAATGATAAAAATCCACGCCGCCAAATCCCCAAGCACTGTATCTTGATTGTATTTCAACAAATACAGGATTTTTTACGCTTTCTATAATTTCCACCCTGCTCAAAACTCTCTTGCCAAATAATTTTTTTCCTTTATCAGCTTCATCCTCTGATGAAAAACAATAAATATCCACTCCAAATCCTAACAGAAAGTCATATGCATCCAGCGACTCATTTCCTGCTCCTAAGAGTACAATCTGCTTATGTTTAATACATTGCAAAATGTCCCAAAAACTTCCATTGGCATCTCTGATTATTCCCCTGAGAATATTTTCTTCATATATGCGGTCAATACATTCGAATTCTGAGGAAACACTCTTACGAAACCCGACTTCTTCTTGCACTTCTGTACAGCCTTCTGCAAAAACAGAATAGCTTCTATAATCTAAAATCCCCCCCCCCTGCCTTTTTCAAAATACCAGTTTTACTCCAAAACTCTCCTGTCACATCAACAGGTATATTTATTCTTTCCAGATATCGAACAAAATAATAAGCCAATTCATTGCAGCCGTGAATCATAACGCTATCAATTTCAGGATATATATCCTGAAAACCCGCCGTACTATCAATTCCCATTAGTTCATCCAACATGCGAAGTTCTCTGTTTGCTTCTTCATCATTCCAAGCGAAACACACTAATTGATGTTTCTTATCTAAGACAGGCAGTAATCCATATGGATATACCCGAAAAAACTTTCTTCCATTATCCCAAATATCTTCATCTAAGATTACATAGTCTTTTGCAACCCATATACTTTTATCATTATCCACGCTTCTATACTCTGTTACAGCAGCATTCTTCGGTTTCATTCCAAACAGAGAATTATAAATAACACTCCCGACAAATCTTCCCATCTCATCCAAAATATATATTTTTTCATCCATATGCCAGTCCAGAAAATAATCCAGCATCTGCTGCCAGTTCATTTCTTTTTCTGATACACAGCATATTTCTTTGTCACAAAACCTAATCATATCTCTCCCTTTCTTTTCTGACATTCTCTATCCAAAATCTTCGAACCCTCCATAACCGCCTTCCAATTAATTTTTGTACCTCATGTTTTAATCTGGCTTTTTCATAATCATCTTCGTATTCCAAATTTTCTTCAAATTGGAATTCTTTGTTAAACAAATCACGCAGTTCCACCCTGCTAAAATTCAAACTATTTATATATGAGTATCCAAATTGTTTTTGAAACGGCCCACATATCAGTATTATACGAAAATAATCGAAGCCTGAAAAATACTTATCATAAGTCCGGTACACTGGTGTCAGGTCAAATCCAGTTACTTTTCCTACAAATTCTGTATGCCCATTACGAGTTGTCTCAAGCAATGTATCTGACCAGTCTATTTCCCATTCATTACAGATACGCCGCAGTTCTTGCTGTGGATTGCATTTCAAATTCTCAAACTTGATTATCATTCTTGACCAGCCTTTATATTCCCTTTTCTCGTCACACTTATAAGACAATACATACGAAATTATATGTTTCTTATGAAACGAATGCCATCCTGAATCCCCATAATTACTCAAGCTTGAACCTTTCCTTCTAAAATCATCACGTACCATATTAACAATATATCCTGTTAAAGTACATAATTTGCCCAGCCATGCTGCATATTTCTCCATCTGAGGCCTGGCAATGCTATGCGGTTCCCAATATATAACCATATCTGATATATTTTCCACCTTTCTTCCCCAGGCTTTAGCGTAGGCAATATGTATTATTACAAACAGTTCCTGTGATGAAAAAAACTCCCTCTGTTTAAGCAATTCCGACATATATTGGTTAAAATTATACCTTTTATCTTCTTCCCATTCAGCAAGCCACTCATAATGCTGTCCATACTTACTTTCCTCATCATTAAGTTTCCACAGCAATGGAAGAATATCTTCTGCTTTTTCCATCGCAAGTCTTATACATAAGGAAAACAAGTTTTCACTTATATAACTATATTCCATCATAAGTATTTGAGGATGATTATCCAGGATTCCTCTAAAGAAAAAATTCCCACAGTAATGTTCGATTGAACCAATCACTATCCTTTTTACCTTAAAATCTGTTGTATTACTTATCGACAAAATATTATTTTCTCTAAAAACAGCATTATTTATCGGATAATCTGTTATATCTAATAATTGTTTCAATATGGCCTGATTCAAGTATTTTTTCTTAATCTCAATTCGATATGGATAATATTGGCCACATGTTTCTGCAAGACAACTGCTATAGTCAGGAAGCAGAAGCAGACAAACAGCATCCTCACGTATTTTAGCTTTTTGTATACATCTTAAACCTTTTTTCATTCCCTGATACTCACCAAGAATATCAAAATAAGCAATCCTTTCCCCTGCCTTCTCGTTTCGTGTCTGCAACACCTGGCCCAGCCTTCGACACAGCAAAAAATCACCTGCTAGTATAATCCAATTTATTTAGACATATGTTTAAATTTGTGGTATAATGGCCTT
>OFGA01001032.1_pt1 | contig 20527 bp, 16 predicted proteins | sample 1521471 | NCBI WGS metagenome assembly OFGA01 (sample SAMEA3504086, study PRJEB24116) | mouse gut metagenome | biome: mouse gut; feature: mouse-associated habitat; material: faeces | place: Denmark | collected 2011
CATTTCCAACGCTGCACGCAAAATATCCATCCGTCCAGAATGTGCGCTCCTTCCAAAAATGCTTTCGCAGATAGTTTTGATACTTTTTCCATATATGGTATGCCGTGTAACTCTTCATCAGATTTACTATTTTACTGACAGACATTGTCGGTTCTGTTTCTATCATGTAATGGATATGGTCTTTGTCAGTTTCCATATATCTGATAATCACATGATGTTTCTGGCATATCTCGTACGAAAGCTGTTTTATATCATCCGATATATGTTCTGATGCAGACAGCTTCTTTCTGTATTTACATACAAAAATAATATGATACTGTAACAAATATTTGTGTCTGTTTTTTGATTTCCATGTTCCCATGCCGTTAGTATAACACAAACCACCACTTTTAACTGCCTTAACCCACCGTCTAAAGCCAGTGGGATTGCGGTAGTCACCATTTCAATTCTTCCATAGGAACTTGTTCCCACGACTGACTCACAATAGCAGCAGTGTTTTTTATACATTTTTTCAAGGGTTTCCCTGACATCAGCCTGCCTGTATTTATGTTTGAAGCTGTCATCTGCTTTCGCATAAGACCCTTTTTTATCTATTTCATCCAGCAATTCTTTTGTCCACTGGACAGCGTGTATTCTTAAGCTCTCAGGCTGTGCCAGACGGTTTACTTTTTTCAATATTTTGCTCCCAGTATCTCATTCACTGACAGAAATGCCGCTTCTTCGATTGCAATATCATCTTCAGGCAGCAGCGAGCTTAACTCTATGATTAAATTTTCATATTCTGTCCTGGCACTGTCATCCATGTTTCCAGACAGCTTCTCCCCTGCAAGTTCTGACAGCCGTTTTAATTTGCCGGCTGTTTCCGGGTCACGGTTTTCTGTATGCATATATTTTTTCAAAACGCTGTCAGGCATCCATCCTTTTACTGTTTTTCCTGACACGATTTCTGACGGCTTATCAAGAAACAAATCTTCCAGCTGCAAAGTAATAAGCTTTTCTTCTTTACAGGAAGCAAGGATGATTGGCGAATGTGTCGTTGCAATAAACTGTACTTTTGGAAAGGTATTTTTTAATGCATCCACTACTTTCCATTGCCAGTTCGGATGAAGGTGCATATCAATTTCATCAATTAAAACAATGCCTGGTGTTTCTTCCGTAATACTTCCAAGCAAGTCAGGATTTAACACAGCCATTCTGTATGCAATATCAAAAACCATGCCAAGAAGATTCCGAAAACCGGAGCTTAACAGCCGTATCGGCAGGAGCTCCTCTCCATCTGAATACACCAGTTCTTCTGTCCGTTTATCATAAGAAACTAAAATCCGGCTGCCGCCCTGCATAAAGGTCATAAAGTCTGAAACAGCTTTTTTAACCGCTTCATACTCCAAAACAGGCTTTTCCTGCTGCCAGGAAACCTGTTCCATTTTTTTGCACCAGCTGACCAGCATTTTATCATTCGCAGCTTCTTCCAGACAATCTGCATACCCGGTTACCCTTGAAAAATCATTCGAAAAAGGATTTTCCCGCTTGCCTTTTTTCTGATTTGAAACCCGTGAAAAACTCTGATAGCTGATAACAGGAAGAATGGCTCCCGGATTATCCGCCATCCGCTGTGCTGTCCTGCAGATATCCCTGGGCTCAACCGTTGAACGTGCACTTTTCACACTTTTTTTCTGCCTGCAAAATTCAAAAAGCTGTATATCTGCATGATTTTTATCCCCCGCATTCAATTCCAGGCAGGCACTTACACAGACTGGTGTTTTATAAATGATATTATTGGAACCTGTACCTGTCAGCTGATTTTCTCGTCTTATTTCATCCTTTGAAAAATGAAGCGGATTTACTCCGTCTATTCCCGAAAGAAATCCGCCAAGAACAACGGAAACTGCTTCCAGAACCGAAGTCTTGCCCGTTCCATTATCTCCTATTATGAGGTTCACGGACCTGCCAAAATCAATGTCGGCATTTTTGATTCCTTTAAAATTTTCGATATGAATTCTGGATAGATACATACAGGTTTCCTTTCCCTACGGATTGCAGCTGCCGCACGGCTCATAGCCCATTTCTGCCAGCCGCTCCTTATCCCCGGTAAAATTCTCCCGGTTTTCTTCCTGCATCTTTTCCGCGCCCGGGCACGATGGCAGGTGGAACTTTTTCGTATTTGTGTTCAGCACATATGCTGCCCCGTCCCCGCCGGCCTGCGGCAGCTCCCCACCGGATGCTTCCCAGCTGTCCCCGGTCGCATAATCGATTTCAATGCCCGGCTGGATGTTATAAATATAGACATTAAAAGAAACGCCTTCCCCGTCATCTTCCACCGAAAGCGCTTCCATCTGCACGCCGCCCGCAACCAGGTTGTTTCCTTCAAACTCCGGCGTCACGCGGTACATCACATGGTTGCCCGTGTCCTTCACGTATTCCGCCACCATGTTTTCAAACGGCAGCATCCCGTCCGCATTCATGTAGCGGGTTCCGGTAATCAGGTTTTTCTCGTTTGCGTTTTCCCCGGTCAGCTGATACGCGATTAAGTGGCAGCGGTTGTACAGGTTTTTCCCTTCCACGCTGTCATAGCGCGTGCTGTGCCAGCCCGTCGGCTTCACCCGGCTGATGTTCCCGCGCTTTTCCGTCGGCATCAAATCCGTCCCGACACACGCAAATGCCTGCGTGCACCGGCCGAGCCTGTCCAGCTCCCCGTATAATTCAAAAGACTCTGCCGTGATTTCATCGGATGTAAATTCCGGCACGTTCTCGTTTACCGTAATATACGGGTCGCCGGAATAGACCTCGATATCCCCGTCCTGAAAAACAGCCGTTTCCGGTTCTGTAACAGTTCCCGGCTCCCCGGCATCCGGTGAAACCGCCTGGGCCAGCGTGCAGCCGGATAACAGCATGCATAGCAGCGGGATGCATGCCAGTTTTTTCATTTTCATGATTTCGATAATTTTGATGATTTTCATTTTCATGATGTTCCTGTTATCCTTCCGTAATAGTTTTGTATTTTGGTTTTAGTACCTCTCATTCATCTTCATCGCCTGCTTTAAAGTTATAAACAGGCCGGATAATTTTGTCTATTTCAGCTGTATCTGCAATGTTTGCCACAATCTCCTCCATGCCCTTATAAGCCATCGGGCATTCATCCAGCGTGCCTTTATTTACGGACGTCGTGTAAACGCCGCTCATCTGCTTTTTAAATTCGGACACAGTAAAAGCCTGCCTGGCCGCAGACCTGCTCATCAGCCGCCCGGCCCCGTGCGGTGCCGACTCATTCCAGTCCTCATTTCCTTTTCCAGTACAAATCAAAGAGCCGTCCCGCATATTAACCGGAATCAGCAGCTTTTCTCCTTTTTTCGCAGATACTGCACCCTTGCGCAGAATCATGGCGTCTGTATCGATATAATTATGAACTGTCGTAAACTGTTCTTTTACATGCAGCTTCATGCCTTTTACAATCTCACGCATCATGGCCTGCCTGTTTAACACGGCATATTTCTGGATTATTTTCATATCATGGATATACTGTCCGAACAAATCGCCGGTTACATACGCAAGCATCCGCGGAACATCGGTCTTTACCGTGCTTTTGCGTGCTTCTATAGCTGCCTGGATTTCCTGCTCACGCCCCTGTGCTTTCAGGTCTGCAATCAGCAGCTTGATATCTTTTTTCGCGGTGCCGTTTAATGCCTTCCAGCCTTCCTCCTGGTAATACTGTGCCACTTCCAGCCCGAGATGCCGGCTGCCGGAATGCACGACAAGATAAAGATTCCCGTCTTCGTCTTTATCCGCTTCGATAAAATGGTTCCCGCCGCCCAGTGTTCCAAGGCTCTTTTCTGCCCGCGCCGGATTGATATGCTTATAACAGTACAGCTGGGTTAAATCGATTTCATCAAAATACGGATGCGTCTTCTCCCGGATTTCAAAACCGGACGGGATTTTTTCATAGATGATTTTGTCCAGCTTTTGCAGCTCGATATGTTTTTCTTTTAAAAGCGCTGTCTCCATGCCGCAGCCGATATCTACGCCTACAAGGTTTGGCACGATTTTGTCCGTAATTGTCATGGTCGTGCCTATCGTGCATCCAGCACCCGCGTGAATATCCGGCATCAGGCGGATTCTGCTGTCGGAGACAAATTCCTGCTCCAGCAGGACGCGCACCTGGGCTATGGATGATTCGTCTGCATGGTCCGTGAAGATTTTTGCTTCATTGTAAGTTCCTTTTAGTTCTATCATGGGTGTTCCTCCGCAAAATGGCGTGCTGCCTTGGCATTGCCTGGATTTAGTATAGCCTGATTCTGGTAAAAATACAAGGGGAATTGTGAAACGTTAAGGTACAAATGATATTTGAAAAAGGAATGGACGCCCTGGCAAAGCTGTGATAAAATAAAAGCCAGAAAATGAACGCACTGGATGCACCGATAACTGCTGAAACAGCCTGAAAGGAAGTGTACATTATGCCGCCAGCTTTCCAGCCACAGCCGGAAACAATTACTCTGGAGCAGTATGAAGCCCTGCCGGAAGAAAAAAGGACAGAAGTCTTTGATGGTATCGTCTATGATATGGCCAGCCCTTCCCAGATTCATCAGAGAATACTCTTAAAGCTGTCCTCCGTGCTCGATTCTTATATGGAACGAAAAAAAGGCAGCTGCGTTGTAATCCCGTCGCCCTTTGATGTCGTGCTTTCCGAAAACCCCCTGATTCTTGTCCAGCCAGATATTATGATTGTATGTGACAGAAATAAACTGGATTCAAACCGATGCAATGGAGCGCCGGATTTTATTATCGAAATCGTTTCTCCCGGCTGCCCGTCGGATGATTATATCAAAAAGGCATATTACTACAAAAATTATGGTGTCAGGGAATACTGGATTGTTGACCCAAGACGAAAAGCTGTGACGGTTGATTTTTTTGAAAAGGATATATTGAATATTCCATACTCGTTTGAATCTGTAATCAAAGTCCATATTTTTGATAACCTGCTTATCGATTTTTCAGACATCAGCAGGCAATTGGGCATATAGGTGCCAAAATCCTGATTTATACGCAAAAGGGGCTGCCGCAATCAGAAAATAACGTGCAGAATATTGTATCGATGATATAGATATCGCAATATTTTGCCTGTTATTCCCTTCATGCGGCAGCCCCTTTTATACGCCTGCATCCCATCATGAATAAATTCTACAGAACCTGTCATTGAAAATCACCGGTTTCACCAAAATCTTCCATTCTTATATATCCCATCGAAGACTTCACTTGTCTTTTCTTTATTAAAAATAGTAATATACGGGCACGAAACAATATGATACCGCCCTGGAATCATAGACTGTAAATAATAATCGATATTTTTTGACAGGATTACCACGGTATACAGAAAAAACACTGCTGTCAGAAGCTTCTTATTTACAGGATATGACAATTTGTCTATCATCAGCGGAACTGCCACGATATGTACTGCTGTCAGTAAATGAAAAAAACGGCTGCTCACAAGCTGGAATCCAAGAAACGGCATGGATATCACCATTCCATAGATACATATTTTATACAGCAGCCCCAGCACCTTATCCTTTTTTATGGAGCGGTACAAAAACCAGATTACTCCGGTAAGAAACAGTTTTTCTAAAAATGCAGCTGCACCAAACTGTGCCTCTCCCAGATAATAGTTCAGCCGTTCCATATGAAACATTTTCAGAATCTGCCCATTTGTAAAAATCAGAAAGAATCCAATCCCTGCAGAAAATGCCGCCGCACACAGCAGTACCTTTTCCCTGATTTTTTGGATAAACACAAGCGGCAGGAAAGCTGCTGCCATCGTATGCACCCCCAGAAGCAGCAGGGCAGCTGCAAGATACCTTTTATATTTTTTCTCAAGCAGCCATTCCAGCATAAATCCAAGAAAAAAAGCAATCAGGATTCCTGCCCGCAGCGCACTGAAAAAATAGCTGAAATATATGGTGGGATATAGCAAAAGCAGTGAAAAGCAATGATAAGGGCTGAACCTTAAAACAGCCCTTCTGATTCCGTACATCATAAACAGCGATATGCCAAAAATAAATGCTTCAAAAGGCACGCCTGCATTGTTCAGTATTGTTGTAATGCACCGCCAGAGAAATTCAGAATGGCCATCCCCATAATGATACATCATCCAGTATGTACGGTAATCCCTGCCCTGCGCAAACCGGATGCATAATACAGCTGTCAAAACCAGCCATGCAGCGTGAAAAACCCATTTTCTGCCATTCTTTTCAAACAGGCAGCACACCATTATGAAAACCAGCAACAAAAGAAACATTTATCTTCAGCCTTTCTTATTTTCTATTCCAAAGTCTCCCTGCAGCCGCAGATATCATAAGTAATGACAAAGGTCCCGCAGGCACGGGCTTCCAGGTTCACGGTCGGGAAATTGTCCTCATGCGAAGGATTTACAAAAAAATCGGCTGCTGAATATATCATCGCCAGTTCCCCCGGGCTGTCTGTTTTTGGCAAGCAGAAAACAGCGGCATGCCTGTTTCTGTTTTTGCTCCTTGTGTAAGCCTTTCCGGTCACCGCATGGTACAAATTTTCTGCTCCTTCCGGCACGGCCACGCCTGGCCTGGCACCTTTAAAGCCTTCGGTTCTGCCAGGGCCGCAATCCGCACCGGCCAGAGCATATTCCGTGAGCCGTTCTGCCTTCCTTGGCTGGCACAGTTTCCGCATGCCTGCCGGCAGCCTGCGGATGTGTGCTTCCGTAATCCCGACAAGGACGACCACATATGTTTCATCCAGCATCCGTGCAAGCTCCATGAAATCCCCGAGCCCTTTGCGTTTCTCCCAGGCATTTGCCGCCCCGAGGATAACGGTTTTTCCTTCCAGCCCGTATTTTTTCCTGAAATCACTCCCGCGCGGCCTGAAAACTGTCCGGTCAATTGTATTGTGCCTGGTTTCCACGGGATAACCACCCAGGAAGCTTTCCCTGGCAAGCCCCGAAAGCCAGTCCGATGGCGTTATGATTTTCATGTGCTGCACGCCTGTAAATGCCTTCTTTTTTCTTTCATAATTGTTTCTGGAATTATCCCGGAAAATGCCTGCCGGATATTCCCTTTTCTGCGGACAGCCACAGCACCCGCTTTTCCATTTTTCGCATTTTGCCATTGTAAAATAAGCGCAGTGCCCCGTAAACGGCCAGCAGTCATGCAGCGTCCACCTTACTTCCAGTTCCGGATGGGATTTTATCCATGCAAACAGCAGCTCCACATTGATATAATAGCCATGCAGGTTATGGAGCCAGATGAGGCCTGGATGGTATTTCTCCGCCCAGGAAAGGAACTTTTCCGTTGCCCTCCTGCTGCCAAACCCATGCCTGTCGGACAGCCTGGTCTGCAGGGCGTGAAGCCTGACGTCCCAGCTGTTTCCTATCCTTACCGCAAATCTCTGATACTGCTGCGGAACATAAGGCGAGCGTCCGTAAGCAATTTTCACCGTGTGTCCCAAAGACTCATATTTTTCTGCAATTTCAGCGCAGATTCTGCCAGTGCTTGTATGCCCGCACACTTCGTTGATAATCAGTACTTTCATTCATATCCCGCCTGTTCCATGATTTTGCCTGCCACGCCTTTCCCGACATCCATAAACAGGCATTCTGCCAGATAAAGACGGCTGTACCCGCTGTTTCGGTATACCCTGTATCTTTCGCCTGCCCTGCGGATGCTCTCCTTCACACCTCCCCGCGTGGATGCGCCTCCCAGCCGGAAGTTGGAAAGCGGCCTGTTCACCACCGTAATCCTGCCGCCTCTTTTATACAGGCGCAGCATATAGTCAAAATCCGCATAATACCGGTAGCTTTCATCATATTTCTGCCTTCTGTATACCCGGCGCGGCACGAACATCGTAGGATGGTTCCAGTGCCTGGTCGTTATCATTCCTTTCATCCGCCTTGCACGCTTCACTCCCACCCGTACCCCGCTGCCGGACACAATACGGACATCCGCATAAAACAGGTCGTATTTTCGTTCCAGATAGCATTCTGCTGCTGCCTGCACCATGCCGGGCTCATAATAGTCATCCGCATTCACGCAGCCTGCAAGAATTCCATGCGCCATTGCAATGCCCTTGTTTATCCCTGCATAAATTCCTGAATCCCTGCTGCTTATAATGGTATACCTGTAACCCCTGCGCTCAAATTCCGGCCGGTAGCTTTCCGCGATTTCAACCGTCCTGTCCGAAGATGCCCCGTCCGCAATAATATACTCAATGCTGCCGTATGTCTGCCCGAGCACAGACTCGATTGTCTCCGCCACGGTTTTCTCGCTGTTATATGCAGCGGTTATGACACTGACCAGGGGCTCCATCATTCTATCCCTCCCCCTGCAAAACGCTCCAGAAAATCCTGATAGGCTATGCGTATGCCGTCCTTCAGCTCTGTATGGTAAGTCCATCCCATCTGCGCCGCTTTTGAAACATCCAGTACCTTGCGCGGCGTGCCGTTCGGCTTTTCCCTGTCCCAGTCAATCCGGCCCTGAAAACCGGTAACTTCCGCTGCAAGGCCTGCCAGCTCCTGAATGGACACCTCTTTCCCCGTTCCGGCGTTTACGGTTTCCTCCCCGCTGTAATGGTTCATCAGAAATACGCACAGCCCGGCCAGGTCATCTGCATAAAGGAACTCCCGAAGCGGGCTGCCGTCGCCCCAGCAGGTGACCGCTTCCGCTCCCGCCTCTTTTGCTTCGTGGAACCTGCGTATCAGCGCCGGAAGCACATGGCTGCGCTGCGGGTGGTAGCTGTCATTTATCCCGTAGAGGTTTGAAGGCATTACGGATATAAAATCCGCACCATGCTGCCTGGCCAGGTAAGCGCAGTATTTCAGCCCGCTGATTTTAGCCAGTGCATATGCCTCATTCGTCTTTTCCAGCCCGGATTCCAGCAGGCAGCTTTCCCTTAACGGCTGTGGTGCCATCCTTGGGTAAATGCAGGAAGAACCCAGAAATTCCAGCTTCTTCACGCCGTTTTTCCATGCAGCATGAATGACGTTCATCTCCATCATCATATTTTCATACATAAAATCAGCCGGCTCTTTATCATTTGCGGCTATCCCGCCGACCCGGCCCGCCGCGTGGAATACATATTCCGGCTTTTCCTCGGAAAAAAACGCTTCCACGGGCTCCTGCCTGGTCAGATCCAGTTCCCGGTGCGTTCTTTTTATAATATTGCGGTACCCCTGCCGCTCCAGCTCCCGCACAATTGCAGAACCGGCCATGCCCCGGTGTCCTGCAACATAAATCCGTGCTTCTTTATCCATCATAGCACACAGCCCTCCCTGTACTGTCTTCGTGATTTTCTGAATCTCCTATCTTACAACGCCTTTCTCAAGGTATTCTGCCAGGTTTATACCGGCACGCCCGCAAGAGTGTTCTGCAGCCGCCTTCTCCATGTCATGCCTGACCATGAGCCTGACCAGCTCCTCGAAGGAAGTCCTGCACGGGTTCCATCCCAGCTCTGCCATAGCTTTTGCCGGATTGCCGCACAGGTTGACTACATCCGTCGGCCTGTAGAAATCCTTTGATACTTCCACAAGCACGCGGCCCGTCGCCCTGTCACGGCCTTTCTCCTCCAGCCCTTCTCCTTCAAATTCCAGCTCAATGCCTGCATAATGAAATGCCAGCATGCAGAATTCCCGCACCGTGTGCTGCACTCCGGTAGCTATCACATAATCCCGCGGCCTGTCCCCCTGCAGCATGCGCCACATGCATTCCACATAATCCCCGGCATACCCCCAGTCCCTGCGGGATGAAAGATTTCCGAGATACAGCCTGTCCTGCCTGCCCTGTGCGATACGGCTGGCAGCAAGCGTAATTTTCCTTGTTACGAATGTCTCCCCGCGCCGCTCCGATTCATGGTTGAACAGAATGCCGGAACAGCAGTACATATGATAGGCCTCGCGGTATTCCTTCACAATCCAGTACCCATACAGCTTTGCCACTGCATAAGGACTGTACGGATGGAACGGGGTAGTTTCAGACTGGGGCACCTCCTCCACCTTGCCGTACAGCTCGGACGTAGAAGCCTGATAAATGCGGCAGGTACCTGTCAGGCCGCAGATTCTTACGGCTTCCAGAATGCGCAGCACGCCTGTTGCATCCACATCAGCGGTAAATTCCGGCACATCAAAGCTGGCCTGCACATGGCTCTGGGCCGCAAGGTTATATATCTCATCCGGCCGTACCGTGCTGATAAGCCCTGCAATACTCATGGAATCACCCATATCCCCAAAATGAAGATGAAAATTTTCCCGTCCTTCCAGATGCGCCGTGCGTGCCCGGAAATCCACGGAAGAACGCCTGACCATGCCGTGCACCTCATATCCCTTTCCAAGCAGAAATTCAGCCAGGAACGAACCATCCTGGCCTGTAACGCCGGTTATGAATGCTTTTTTCACACTTTAATCCTCCATGTCTGTAAATGCCTGTTAATGTTTTTGTGTAAAGCGAATCCGCCTGATAATATCTTTCATTTCATCCGAATGCAGATTTGTTAAAATAACAGCACCCGTTGTCACGGCGCCAGAAACAGCTGCCCTTGCCAGTATTCCGAAAAAAGTTCCGGGAAGAAAGCTGCACAGGAACAGATTTGCCAGCATGCATCCGGATGTAACAGTTAAAAACTTTATCTGCTGTACCCAGAACAGATGGTATGGCTGATGAAATGCTTTTTTATATAAAACTCCCGGCTCATACCAAAACTGTGTCAGGAGTTTTGAAACCGGGGTTGCTATCAGTATGCCGGCTGTACCATATTTTCTTCCCAATGCGGCAGACAGTACTATATTGATGACTGCCGCAGGAATCATCATGCATTTTACTTCCTCAAAATATCCGAGTGTTTCCCGAAAAATTGCTGGCGGCGTGCAGATATAATTTACATATACCATAATTAAAACAGCTGCAAATGTAACATTATCCAGCACATATTCTTCTCCAAGCCAGACAGATATGACCTCTTGTACACAGCATCCAGACACATTGACAAGAATACCTGCACCGGCAAGGAACAAAAAAAGAATTGTCCGGTAAACACTATATGACTTATCCGCGTTTTTTTCAGCATTGACACTGCCCAGGCTCGCCGTAATCCCGGAAGCTGCAATATGTACATATGCCCCGATATATCCAAAAATAAGGCTGTAATTGGAATAATATCCAACCTGCACCGTACCTGCGATTGCCGAAATCAAAATATTATCCGTATGATTCAATGCAGTGCTTCCTGCCTTATACAGCATCGCAGAGCGGATATCCCTGCCAATCCTGCTTTTAAAATCAAATTTATATTCCTTCGTGTCTGCCGGTTTTCTTTTTATATAAGGATATTTTTTGTCCGCAATCCTGCTCAGTACAATATTTCTTACAGCGGTACATACAATCTGAATAATCAGAAACCCCGTATAATTCCGAAATAACAGCAGATACATAATCTGCAAAATATACATGACAATCTGCACCGCAGCTGTCACCAGATTCTCATAATACTGCTTCTGGTCTGCTGTAAGAATCGTTGTCTTATAAACAAAAAAATAAGAACAGGACATATTCAGCAGAAACAGCACATAATATTCCATCAAATGAAAATCATCCAGCGACGAATGAATCACATATGGCAGAAAGGGCATCATAAGCACCCCTATGCCAAATACCGCCATGCCAATTAATAAATAAATTTTCCGGAATGACTGGATAACTGCTGCAATCTGATTCTGGTCATTATCCCGCAACGCTTCATAAAGAAAAAAAGAAAGTACCTGGACTACCCCGAAATCAGCCAGAGACAGCACTGTGAGAATATTGCTGTAAAGCCCGTTAATCCCTGTATATTCTGCACCTAAGATTTTAATAAAAACCGTTCTGGCAAAAAATGCAAACAGAAACATCAGCATTTTGCTGAACACGCCGGACACGATATTATTGAATGACTTAACACTTCTGCTTTCCATAACACTTCTATAATTCAATTCTTCGATTGATTTTCATCTGAATAACTTTTTATATCCATACAGCAGCGGCATCTGCCAGACACATTCCGGCATATTCATATCTGTTTCTTATGAATACCCCCCCCCAAATCCGGCATCATCCTGCCAAGCCTGATGTCCATTTGTTCTGTCCATCTGTCTTTATATGGATAAAAGCCCCCGGCTGGCGTAAATGTCATCTCCCCAAACAGAATTTTGTTTTCTATCACATAAAAGTCCACCCGCACATATGCAAAACCGGCACTCAGAATTCCTGCATTCTGTTTCAGTTCTTCCAGACAGCCGGGCCGTGGAACATCTTTTGGAAAGTCTGGATAATCCGCAAATGTCCATCCTAAATCCTTCCAGTCAAAATCATAATGTTTCTGTTTTGCTGTATGTTTTGACAAATCCCGTTCTCCAATAACCTGTATAAATTCCGGCCTGCCATGAAAACAATGTATTTTATAGTCATATAAACCGCCGTCAATTTCACTGATATATTTTTCCGCAATAATCTTTCTTGGAATGTCACTGTAATGCATCTCCATTCCCGCATAAGAATAATCTGCTGCCATCCATGCTTCCAGCAGATACCTGATTTTGTTCCTGTTTTTGGAATGATTCAAAATCTTCTTATTTTTAATTACTATATTCATCCCGCATCCATGACTGCATTTCAATACAAACTGCTTTGGCAGCCTGGAAAAATCAATTTCATCAAAACTTTCCCAGGCCCCGTAAGAAGGAATGATGTGCTCTGTCCCAATCTTTTCAGCTGCCCAGGCCTTTACGGCATGCTTATCTGCAAGCCGGCTCCGCAAAGGATTTCTGTCATGCAGCTTCATCCATTGGATTTTTTCGGTAAAACGCTCCGGACAGCCGATATCAGCATTTCTCCCCATAACCATGCGGTACTGCGCTTTTACCTCACGCTGTATCAAATCATGATGAGACTGCCAGAACTCCTGCTGGCGGACCCAGTCGGCTTTGGGCTGTTCTTTTATAATGCCCAGCTTTTTTTCCATAAAATGTATTTCATATCCAGGCCCGTACCTGTATATGTTCTGTATCTGTCTTGCTGTCCAATATGCCAGTTTATGCATGTTTCAGCCACCTTTCCAAATATATTTTCCACCCATGTCCCAGGGCCGTCAGATAAACTGCCTGTTATTTCTGTCTGCCGGCCAGAAAAGCCGGCTCCGCCATTCCTGCAGCTGATGTTCTGCTCCAGGCTTTCTATGCTTATGCACAGCTTTTTATAACCCCTTTCCCATTTATGCAGCCTTCAAGCTCTCATGCCGGGTCCGGTTTTTACCCATTTGCGGAAAACACCACTGAGCCTATCACTGCAATGTCATTTTCCGTATAAAAACTCATTGTATGATCAATCATGCGGTGTGTCGTCAGCCCAAGCCTGCACACCATCAGCACACTGCCTCTTTGTGACATTTCATCCCACAGCGCAGTATCTTCACTGGCATTTTCAGCGGCTGTCATCTCAATTCCCCATTCTTTTAACTGCAGCGCAATGCTTTCCAGACAGTCCCTTTCCTTTGTGCCAAGCATAAAGTCAGATGCCGCATAAAGTTTTTTTATGCCCTGCTTTTTACAGGCAAGCCTGATACGGTTCAGCACCTGGGCTTTTGCATATTCACAGCCGTTCTTTTTCTGCTTTCTGTTTTCCAGTGCAATTGTTCCATAAACCGGTACTGCATAGAGTCTGTGCATTTCCTCTGTACTTTTTACCTGACCGTTAAACATGTACCAGCAGAAAAAAATACCGCAATACATAAAAATCCCGCCCGCAAAGCCAGCAAGCATGTATTTGAGATACAGCCTGCCAGAATCTGCCGTTTCTGTTTTTTCAGATTTTTGTTCATTTTCCTGTTCAATGCCAGAAGCTTTATAATAAGCCAGCAGCTGTTTTTCATTCAATGCATTCGTCATCGATGTTAAATTTGTTTTATTGGAAGACAGAAACGCTTTTTTATCATGCTGCTGTGACTGCAGTGCCGTATCTGCTGTTACGCTTGCCACACTGTCTATAAGTGTCAGCCTGTGGTTCCCGGCATTTTTCTTTACCTGAACAGAATAATCTTCCAGCACGTCCTGCATATCCTGTGCCATCTTTTCAGCAGTTTTTGCATTCCTGCCAGTAATCTCGACATAAAAAAAAGAACCTGGTGCCATGCTGTTCTCAGACTGGCTGTCCATCACAATCTGATTAGAAAAGCTGCTTGTTTTCTGGTAAGCTGCTATCAGCTCTGCAAGACAGCTTTTATCCAGATTCCAGCTGCCGGATTTTAACAGTGCATCTGCTGCACTCCCATTTAATGCAAAATTCAGATAGCTTTCTGCAATCACAGGCAGTTCCTTTTTTTGTGCCTGGTCAATCCAATACAACATAACAACTTTGTTTTTATGATACGGGTCAAGATTCATAAGCACCGAATGATTCAGATATGTCTCCAGTCCCCTGATTTCTGTTTCCAGCCAGACAGCATCTGCGACTTTTTGTTCTTCTTCTTTTGTCAAATCGGTTTCTGTCTCCAGTCCGGGTGTATCAGCCTCTGGCATGCTGCCTCTGCTTATCCAGCCATATCCGCCCAGAAGAAACGTACATGCCAAAGCACAAAGAACCATCTGTTTCCACTGCCTGCAAAGCTGTTTCAGTAAATCTGCCAAATCAATTTCTGTTTCTTCTGCCCTTTTCCAGGGATATTTTCTATCCATCCGGTTTTCATCCTTTCCTTCCAGCCAGCTGCATGCAATGCTTTATATTTTTCAAAAGTCCAATTCCCTGTCACATTTCAATGCTTGCTTTTGCAATCGCTTTATAAGAAAACTTCTTCACTGCTTTTTCCTGTGCAGCAGCTTTCATTTTCCGGTATTCTTCACCGTTTCCAGCCAGCATTGCAATATTATGAATCATTTCCGCTAAGGTATCTTCGTATAGAAATTTTACATTACCGCCAGCATCGATGTGATGTGTGCCTTCCCAGCTTTTTACCAGCATTGGCACTCCCTGTCCGGCGGCCTGTTCCCAGAAGACAGAATGTCTCCCGGGAAAAACTGCTAAATCCGAAGCTGCAAAATAACCATACGAATCTTCTGCACTGACCCACTGGACATACTGCACACATTTCCCATCCGCAAGTTTTTCTGCATATGGCTTCAGCTTATCTTCCACTGGCCCAAATACAATCAGCCGTATGCTGTTTTTTCTGATTTTGCGAACAGCTTTCATAAGTGTGATTGTCTGTTTTTTCCACCGGTCAATCTTGCCGCCGCTGACAATCAGAAAGTCATCCGGCAAAATCCCATGCCTGCGCCTTACTTCTTTTCCAAGCTGCATGCTGGCTGCTTTTTGAATCTCGTCATCATCAGCACCCAGAACCAGCAAAGAACATTTTTCTTTCGGTATGCCATAAATATCCGATAAAAAATCAACCCTTGCGGGCAGAACGCCATAAAACTTTTTTACATAAGGAGCCAGTTTTTTTGCCTGATATCTCCAGATTCCTTTGTGCAGAAGATATTTTGACAGCAGGTTTGTCGCAGAATTTGAAAAATCCGCATGATTATCCGCATAAACAGTTACCCCTTTATGTTTATGAAGGTACAAAACAATTGTCCGGATATCCAGAAAAGACAAATTATGAATAAAAAGAATATCCGGCCGGCACTCTGATAACGCCTGGTAAAAATGTTCATAGCGTTTCAGCTTTCTGGTTACATCATTTTTTCCCTTTATCCTGAGCCTGATAATATGTATTCCATGTTTGTCTATATAATCCCTGTTTTTACACCGTACTGTTTGTCCCCTGCGATTCAATGCCCATTCCGATGCAATCACAGACACATCATGTCCAGCCCTGCAGTGAAATTTGGGCAGCATGTTTTCCTGATAATTCCAATTATCTGTATATACACTGGAAAGACAGATATGAACGATTCGCATACAATTTCTCCTTTACCATTCCCAGCCTTTTATTCCATAATCCAGCCTTCCGTCTTAATTACTGACTCTGCAAGCCCATACCTGCTGACACAGTCTCCCTGTTCATATGTCAGGCTGCCAAATGCCTTGCGGACTGTACGGAATGGAAGATGCTTCATCAGGCCCCCCCCCGGGACAATCCGCATATTCCTGCCATGGAAGGCAGCTATCTGCCCTGCCATCTCACAGGTATTTACATATTCCGCATTCTGCGGAAAAAATATTCCTTCACGCCTGTAACGGATGACATCCGCCACAAACGCACACAGATTGCCAATATAAATCATGGAACGCCTGTTTCCAGAATCCGGAAACAAAGGCAGAAGCAGTGCCGCCCTGCGCAGCAGCTGGTAATTTCCCCTGCATCCTTTTCCATAAACTACTGGCGGACGCAGAACTGTAACCAGGAAATCCCTGTTTCTTAACTCCCATATTCTTTCGTCTGCGGCAAGCTTGGATTTTCCATAACAGCTCTTTGGAGCCGTTTTTGTATCTTTTGTAATATGCCCTTCCAGCATCCCATAAACAGACATGGACGACAGCACAATAAAATGCTTTACAAAAGCTTTTCGAGCAGCCCTTGCAGCTTTCACTGCCAGCCTGTAATTTACTTCAAAATAAAGATGTGCATTCCTTCCGGTTTCCCTGCGGTGTGCAATACCCGCCACATAAATTACAATATCATATCCTTTAAAATGACACGGTTCTGGTTCAAGGCTTCTCATGTCCAGCTCATGCACTTCATAACCGGCATGCCCCTGCAAAAACTGCATGACATTTCGTCCAATATAAGACTGCGCTCCGCAGATAAGGACCTGAAACTGCATGTGACATGGCTCTTTATCTTCCCTGATTTTCAGGACAGACCTGGCATACACATCCTTCACACTGTAATCATGAACTTCTGGTTTCATCCGGTTTATACCCCATTCATAATCTCTGCCACAGATTTCATGATTTTAACATACATAGCATAGCTGTCCCTGCCACCTTCCCCATCTGCCAGATTCCTGTTTTGTTTTCCGTCATCCCGTTTTTTTTCGCTCTCCCGGCCACAGTTTCTCACTGGCTGGTTCCACATATCCAGCACCGCATCCGACGGGCCGGCCACGCCCCAGAGCAGCTCATCTGCCCCTGCTTCCAGCGCGCCGCAGATATTTGCAAATGTCTCCATGCTCATGATTCTGCTCCCGCGCTCAATATGTCCCAAAAACGACATGCTGATGCCGCATTTTTCTGCCAGCTCGCCCTGCGACCAGCCCTTTGCCTTCCTGACCTGACGGATGCGCATGCCAACCTTTCCATAATCCAGTTCCCGCATAATCTCCTCCTGTTTTTACAGCTGGCAGCATACACGTCCGCTGCTGCCGTATACCTGCAGCGCACAAACCATGCATGCTTTTTGCAGTCGCATCTTAAAAACCTGCCAGAAATGCAGCTGCAGGAAAAACATAACATTTTATGGATAAATGTTATGTTTTTCCTGCACCGGATAATCTTCGCAAAGCCTTGGTTTATGCGGATTTCAAGGCACAAAAATAAAAGCCGGCATTCTTTTTTCCTGATTCAGGATTCATTTTCCGGTATTATTCATACTATCTATTTAATTTTATTTGCCATCAAAAATTTGTGAAATATCTACAAAAGACAGAACAGAAAATAGAACCAGAAAGACGAAAAACTGGAAATTGTGACAATTTTTTCTTTGGGGTTGCAAAAAGATAAAGATTGATATAGAATACCTTTAGATAACATTTATCCATATATTGTTATGTATAAGAATTTATTCTAAAAAAAGCGCCTGACTGGAAACGATACACCATGTTTCCTGCCAGACGATTCTATTTCATTGCAGTCACTGTAACATTAACCGAAACTGCTTCCACTTTCCATTGTCAGTTTATGATACTCCTCATTTATTACCATGTAAAGCGGATGATTATAATTATTAATTGCCATAATTGCACGATTCACTGTCTTTGAATCAATCTCGCATATCGAAGCACGGTTCTGCCTTACAAAACGAAGCCCTTCCATCACCTCATCCTTCTTTTCCAGCCATGCATCTGCTATATTCGATGCCATGCTCAGCGGCAGATTTCGCATTATGAATACAGCTTCTTCGAGTATAGCTCCCTGCTTCATCCATGACAGCCATTCTTCCGCAGTAACCATATCTTTCACAAAACCCCAGAATTTTTTTCTGACTTTTCTTTCCGCATAGAATAAGTCCATATTAAAATCTTTTAGAATCGTACACGATTCCTCTGAAATATATCCCTTAGACTCCTTCCAAATATCTGTATTTGCATACATTTTGTCCACTAGAAAATCCGAAATAGAAGAACAGGCCATGATTCTCAGAATGGTAATAGAATTGGCATTGCATTTTGAAAACATCTTCAAATACCCGTCTGCTCCAATTAAATTTTCTAATATACTTAACCTTAAATCATTTTCTTTTCCTATCGCTCTTATGTAAAAACTTAAAGTACCAATAGGCCTTCCATCTTCAGCTGTCCTTTCCACAAGAACTTTTACAAATTCCGGACAGCTATTAAGCATGTCTGCCAGATTTTTCTGCATTTGTGGTGAAGAACACTTCATCAAGCTCATTAATATAGGAATTGTTCCTTTCACTTCCAGCAGCCTCTTATATCCGCCTGTTCCCACTGCCCTTTCAAATGCTTCCAGCACTTCTTCCGATTCCTTTTTCAGCTCTCTCAGCGACAGGTTTAACGTGCCGATTGACCTTCCTTCCTGCACCGTTTTTTCCACCAGCTCCTCTGCCAGTCCCGCATTCCTCACCAGCAGACCCGACAGTTGCCCGCGCATTCCTGGTGTGGAATACCTCATAAGCTGGGCTAATACCATTATCGTTCCCTGCCCTTCCAGAAGCTTCTCATACCCGCTTATTCCCACCGCTCGTTCAAACGCTTCCAGCGCTTTTTCTGATTCCTTTTTCAGCTCTCTCAGCGACAGGTGTAACGTGCCGATTGAACTTCCTCCCTGCACCGTTTTTTTCACCAGCTCCTCTGCCAGTCCCGCATTCCTCACCAGCAGATCCGACAGTTTCCCGCGCATTTCTGGTGTGGAATTCTCCATTAGCTTGGCTAATACCATTATCGTTCCCTGCTTTTCCAGAAGCTTCTCATAACCGCTTATTCCCACCGCTCGTTCAAACGCTTCCAGTACTTCTTCCGAGTCTTTTTTCAGCTCTCTCAGCGACAGGTTTAACGTGCCGATTGAGCTTCCTTCCTGCACCGTTTTTTCCACCAGCTTCTCTGCCAGCTGCGGCCATTTTTCCAGCATACTGCACATATCCTGTCTTAACGGCTCTGACGCTGCTGCCAGCAGATAGGCAAACCCGCATACAGTTGCACTGCCCATAAAAATCTCCCGATAGTCATCCATTGACAGCTTAGCCCCCAGATTATGCTTCACCTCATCTCCCAGCTGGGAATAATACCGTGCATATAAAATCAATCCATTTTGATTACCGCAAAGAATCTTCACCAAATCACGCGGCTGCAAGTCTTCCAAAAACCGGACTGCAGGCTTCTCTGGCAGAGAAAGCAGCAGATGCATCAGGCAGACCTCATTTCCGCTTTCCAAAACAGACTCCCTGACAGCCTCAGCCTGAGACAGCAGCATTGCTTCTGCTTCCCCCAAATCATCCCCGGAAAGGAAGTTCCTGAAAAACCGAAAATCATAGTCACCATTCAGCTTCATCGTTTCCAGAAGCTGTGGTGATTTTGCAAACTTAAGGAACACAGCATTCACGCCAGAATCTCCTTTTGCAAGCTTCATAATTCCTTTCCACACAGAAAGCGAAATCATCCCACTGTGACTTTCTAAAAACTCCGAAAAAAATTCATCCTCGAACAGGATTTCATGCAGCGTCTGATTTTGGTGCAAAACAAACTGATAACAGGTCAATGCCTGCAGAAATCTGTTCATCTGCCGTATCTGTTCCGTTTCTTTCTGACTGCTGCCAGTCAGATTCGATAATGCCCAGTGCAGGCAATCTGCAAAAATGCACCTGTCATCCAGTTTATATTTACTGCAGATACATGCCGTAAGCAGTTCTGCCAGCGACGCATGCTCCATTTCCAGCTCCATTTCCGGTGTTTCAAAATACAGGTCACGGAGTACGGTCCCACAGACACTGCCCTGCAAATAGTAGGGAATGGAAAAATCAATCTGTGACAAAAACAGCATTCTTAGCACATCCATCAGATTATCCCTGGTAACCTGGCGTGCCTTTTCCCTTCCAAAATAATTTATGTATATATTATCAAAATTCAGGAACTGTTCATTCTCCCAGTCTGCAAATGTCCTTGGCAGATTTCCGCTTTGTGCGATATACCGCAGCATCGCCAGGTTTCCGCCTATATACTGATATAAACGATCAGATTCGTGCCGCCCCATTCTGCTGTCAGCCAGCACATGGCAGCATTTCAGGAAGGTTACTTTATCGATGCTGCGTTTTATTTTCTGCTTTTCAGACAAAGCCGGCGGCATCCAGCTTTCCGTTTCATCCGGCAGGCTGTTTA
>OFGA01001034.1_pt1 | contig 20484 bp, 24 predicted proteins | sample 1521471 | NCBI WGS metagenome assembly OFGA01 (sample SAMEA3504086, study PRJEB24116) | mouse gut metagenome | biome: mouse gut; feature: mouse-associated habitat; material: faeces | place: Denmark | collected 2011
TTGTCTGATACGGACGAACATTACCAAGAAACCTAACCCTCACAAACAACCGTCCAAGGTAATGTACGTCCGGAGCAGACAGCGTGTACGCGAACCGTCCGAACACAGATATGGAAAAACCTGCTGGCTTATCCGGGGGCAATTCCGTCCGTTTCGTCCGCCCTCACAAATCCTTCCTCTCAACCCCAAAAACCGAAAGAAAAGCAAACCCCAGCGAAATCCCCATCAACACAACCGGAAAAACCACACTATCCCGAAGCGTAACCTCCCCCACATTAGCCTGTGTCAAAACAATCAGTAAAAACGAAGAAACAATCACCGCCTTAGAGGATTTCATCTTCATCCCAACAAACAATGCAATAAATCCCATCGTAACAATCGTCCCGGACTTCACAAGCATCCATACATAAAACCCGGCACGCATCATATCAAAGTCTATCGGAAACGCCGGCTCCATAAAACACGCCCCCAAAAGAACACACCCGTAAACCAACAGCTTCGTCACTACCAAAGCCGCAAAATTAAAAAGCCAGACCGCCAGCATCTGCGCAGCAAGAATCCGTTGTCTCTTAATCGGATACGAAAACATAATATTCATCGTCTTATTCTTATAAGCGCTGACTATAAACGACGAAAGCATTACCCCGGTAAAAACAAGAAAGCACATATTCGTAAGCATCTCAATGGAAGACGCCAGCATCCCCGTGTCAAAAGCCGCATCCGGCACCCCTGTTTCCGGATCATATGCAATCCCCAAAAAGGCAAAGGCAAACATAAACAGGCACAAAACAAAAGCCGTCACTCCTGCATTTCGGATATATTTCCGAATATTATTTTTCTCCCACTCCAGTTTAATCAGCTTTAACATAATCTTCCGCCTCCCCCGTCATTTTCAGGAAATAATCTTCCAGTGTTTCCGCCCTTCTCCCAAGCGCCGTCACCGCCGCATCCTCCAGTGCAAGCGTTTTAGAAAGCTCCTGCAGGGAGATCCGGCTGTCATAAATGCGGATCTGCCCTTCCGAGGACAGCTTAAAATTCGTAAGCCCCAGTTTCTCCGAAAGCACATAAGCCGCGCGCTTCGGATTCTCCGCGGACAGTTCAATATAGGCAAAGCTCATTTCCCGGATTTCCTCCATCGTGATCTCTTTTTGCATCCGCCCGTGATGAATCACACCGATGGTATCCGCAATGCTCTCAATCTCCGAAAGAATATGCGAAGAAATCATAATCGTAATCTCATACTCCGTGCACAGGGCCTTCAGAAGATCCCGAATCTGCTTCATACCGGCCGGATCAAGGCCATTGGTCGGCTCGTCAAGAATCAAAAGCTCCGGCCGTGTAAGCACCGCTCTTGCAATCCCCAGGCGTTCCTTCATTCCAAGGGAGTAATTCTTTACGGGCGTTCCTCCTGCGTCTGCCAGTTGAAGCAGCTCCAGAGCATGTTCAATGCTGCCGTGCTGATAATAGCCCATATATTCGGCGTGGAGCTTCAGATTTTCATAGCCTGTCATATGCTCGTAAAAGGTGGGAAATTCAATTATGCTTCCCATCCGCTTCAAGACCTCATAGGACTGCGGAGTAAGTGTTTTCCCAAAAAGCTCCACCGTTCCTGCCGTGGGCTTCCACAGGTTGGTAATCAGCTTCATGACTGTGGTTTTGCCTGCGCCGTTGGGACCTAAAAAGCCGTAGATTTCTCCCTTTTTTACATGAAGATTAATATCTCTCACAAGAGTTTTGCCGCCGATGGTTTTTGTCAGGTGATTTGTCTGTAAAATATAAGACATGATTTCTCCTTTCTTTAATCTGCACATGTTTTCTGTGCATATAGGTATACCCGCAGGGTGTTTCCTTGATCTGCACATGCTTTTGTGCATTTCCAACTTGTTTTCTATGAACTTTATCATAGCGGCTTTGATTTTCAAAACTCTTGCTTAAATCTTACAAATTTCTTTCTTTTGTTAAATTACTTTTCTAAGCTTCAGCGTAAATACGGTCCGAACATAAGGATTGCTCACAAAGGTCAGCTCCCCGCCAAGCTGTTCCGCCAGATGCTTCGCAATGGTCAGTCCCAGGCCGTTTCCCTGTATGCTTCGGCTTCTGGAATCCTCCATTGTAAAGAGACGGTCAAACACACGGTTCCCAATAGCCTCTCCGATCCCCTGGCCTTTGTCCGCCACATCCAGATGCACCTCTTTTTCTTCCGTCTTAAGAGAAACACCCAGATATTTTCCCTCAGATCCATAACGGATCGCGTTGGAAATCAGATTGGACAGAATACGTGTCAAGGCCTCCTGGTTCCCATAAATAAAAACAGGCGCTTCCGGAAGAGAAAGCTCTACCTGAAACTCCTTTTCCTGTAAGATTTCGTAAAAGCCCAGAACACATTCCCGGCAGGTTTCGCAGAGATCGATCTTGGAAAGAGTCAGATCCATATCCCCGGCCTCCAGCTTGGCCAGGGTAAAGAACTGATTCACCAGTTCCACCACATCCTTTGCTTTCTGTTCCGTTTTTCCAAGCATTTCCGGCGTGGCTTCGCCGTTTATCCGCATCATTTCCAGATAGCCCAGGATCACGGTCATAGGTGTTTTGATATCGTGGGAAATATTAGACAACATTTTTTTTGAAGTCTGCTCCATCCGCCGGTAATCTGCTTTTGCCTTTGCATGGTGTTCCAGAAGGTCGTTGAGCTGTGCGGTCAGCTCCTGAAGCTCCTTATTTTCCGTAAAAATCAGAATACGCTCCTGACTGTCTGTGTCGAGGATCTCTTTTAGTTTTTCGTGAATACTGCGAAGCTTTGCCTGTGTGCCTGTCCGGAAGGCGTACTGCTGATATAGGAGGAGGGCAAGGAGCAAACACAGAAGAAGGCATAAAAAGAAGAGCATAAGCGGGCTGTTCATAGGGCGTCCCCCAGCTTATAGCCGATTCCCCAGACGGTCAGCACATATTTGGGATTGCGGGAATCGTCCTCCAGCTTATTCCGCAATCGGCTGATATGTACATTGACGGCATTTTCGTCTCCATAGTATGCGTCCTTCCAGACCAGGGCGTATATTTGTTCCTTGGTGTAAACTTTTTTGGGATTTTGCAGAAATAATTTTAAGATTTCAAATTCCTTGGCGGTCAGCTCAAGAGGCTTTCCGCCTTTGGTCACGGTGTAATCGGAGAGATTCATCGCGACTTCTCCGGCTGTAATCACGGCGGGCGTCGGCGCGGCCGCGGCGTCGTACTGGGTGGTTCGGCGCAGGTTTGCCTTGATACGGGCCAGAACCTCCGCCAAGGAGAAGGGCTTTGTGATATAATCATCCGCGCCCAGGCCGAGACCAAGGATTTTGTCTCCTTCGGAATCCTTGGCGGATAGAATCATGATGGGAACGTAGCTGCTTTTGCGGATGTACTGCATAACCTCCATGCCGCTGATTTTGGGGATCATCAGATCCAAAAGGACAAGCTGTACCGGCGTCCGGTCGAATATCCGGCACGCCTCCCGGCCGTCGTAGGCGCAGATTACTTCAAAATTTTCCGCTGTCAGATAGGTCTGCAGCATTTCGCTGATTTCTTTGTCATCCTCTACCAGAAGGATTGTAGTGTTGTTCATTGTGATTTGGCTCCTTTTTATTCCTGTGAGCAACGAGCCAAGCGGACATGGCCCAGGCCACTCTCTCGCCCTGAACGGGCTCACCTTGTACTGACATGTCCATTTGACTCTTTTTCAGCCGCCAAAGCTCATTACAAAGCTGTCAAAAAATGCCTAAGCCAGCCAGTATTTTTCCAGATATTCTTCCGCTTCTTCCAAAGCTATGGAAAATCTTTCCATTAATCCGGAACATGTTTTGTCTCTTGTATAAGAGTCCTCCCTGCAAAATTTTATTACGGCCCGGATTCCCTGTTCCAGTCCTTCTTTTCTGCGCTGAAAAAGCTGGCCCATTTTAATAGCTCTGTCTGTGAACAATAATATTAACACAAATTATTTCTAAATTTCTAAAATAAAGGCCGCCTTATCAGAAGCGCAAACTAAATGAAGTATTCTGATATGGCGGCTAGTATTTGATTATAGGATTATAAATTCCAGTATTTTTCCACCTCTTTTTGAGATCTTGCTTCTGAAAATTCAAATCTTTTCATAAGGTAAGAGATAGCTTCCGTAACTGTTTTGCCAAAATCACGGCAAGACTGTACCGCACTTTTGATTTCAGATTCAAATTGTTTGCTGATAACATACTGTTCTACGGCTTCTTCCTGACTATAGAGTGTTACCATTATATCAACAACCTCCTTTTCACGTTCTTCCAGATAACTTTTCAGTATATTTCTATTTTTGCAAATTCTGATTGCCTCCGTAACAGCTCTCCGGCTGTCACCTGGGTACAGCTTTCTTTGTGTATCAACTATTTTAGCAAATAAAATATACTGACTTAAAATATCGTCATCGTTGCTCCCCGTGATTACCTTAACCATTGCTTCAACCGCTACTTGCTTGCCATTGAAAAATTCTTCTGAAAACCGTATCACTTTCTTTTCTATAACTTCATCGCCGGTATAAACCACATACAATTCAGGGTAGTAGTAGAATAAACACTTTGTTTTGTTCGAATAAAGTAGTCTTTCCATGTTTGTGCAAGATACATGACACATCTTACTATGATATTCACACACCATGTTGATTGTGCCTCTACCAGTATCATCAGGCGGTTTCCGATAAGAAAACCTAAATCATTATAATCTGCATTTATCATTATATTCTGCAAAGTTACATACTCAAAATCTGATTTCGTAACATTTTTATCTTCCGGATGCAACGCCTGATAAAGTTGCAATAAGTATTCCTTTTGGGAAAAGAGATTTCGGAAAACGCTATCTTTTATTGTTCTTTTTGCATCATTGCGTATCGTGGGTATTTCCGCCGAATTGGTGAAAACTGTAGGATTCATACCAACCATCTCCTTTGCCATAATTACATATTAATAGCCTAATCATTAAGGCAATATCCCACCTCATTGCATCTTTATGCTACCATATTGGTGCGTTAAAATCAAGCGTGATGTCGAAAAACCGCTCCATAGTTACTGTTCACATGTACAGGGCTGTGCCGCAGGCTTATTTACAGCTTTTCATAAGAAACCAACTGACTGACCGGAATACGCTGTGTATCAAAACGGTCCGGATCTCCCATTCCATTCTCCGGGTAGCCGACAGCCAGGATATTAACTGGCTCCAGATTGGCCGGAAGGTGAAATTCTTCGCGAAGCACATCCGGCTTGAAATAGCAAATCCATACGGATCCAAGCCCCAGCTCCGTGGCCTGTAGCATCATGTGATCCGTCAAAATGGAAGCATCAATATCTCCGACCTGCTTGCTGTCATAGGGACGCACCCACGCCTTGTCCCGATCGGCGCACACAATAATCGCAAGAGGCGCGTTGTAGATATTGGCTGCTCTGCCAACTCCGGAAAGCCCTTCCTTGCTTTGAACTGCAATCAGATGAACCGGCTGGCGATTGGCGGCCGTGGGAGCCACATGGGCGGCCTCCAAAATTTTCTCCAGCTTTTCCGCTTCTACGGGCTGATCGGTATACTTGCGGACAGAGCAGCGTTTTTTTGCAAGTTCGATAAAATTCATAGCAATATGTCCTTTCTTTGTGTTATATTGAAGATAATACATTCGTTGATAATTCTATTGTAGCATCATAAACAAAATATTCAAGAACGCCTTTCGAGAAATGGTGCTCATAAAAGTTTAAACGACCGGAATAAAAATCCAGGAAGGACCAGGAAAATGAAAACTCTGCCACAAATATCCGAGGCTGAATACGAGGTAATGAAGATTGTTTGGCAGTCTGCGCCTGTCAGCACCAATGAAATTACGGAAAAATTAGTAAAGACTACAAGCTGGAGTCCCAAAACCATCCAGACCCTGATCAAACGCCTTGTGACAAAGGGCGCTCTCTCCTACGAGAAGCAGAGCCGGGTCTTTGTATATACCCCTCTTGTGGGGGAAACGGAATATCTGGGACAGAAAAGCCGTTCCTTTCTGGACCGCTATTACGACGGAAATATCACCTCTATGGTTTCCGCCTGCCTGGAAAATAACGCCTTATCGGAGGAGGAGCTTGATACGCTGCGTGCTCTTCTTGCGGATGGAGCGGAAAGAAAAGGCGGTGCAAAATAGACAGACTTTGTCCGGTAAAATATAAAAAATCACCCTATATTGACTTGAAAAGGAGGACCCATTTTTGCAATATTTTATTATCCGTTTTTTCTTAATCAATCTTTTTATCTGCATCCTCACCGGAATCCTTCTTCTGACAAAGCACGTTTGCAGACATATCTTAACAAGTCATATGCAGTATCACCTGTGGTTTGTATTCCTGGGGCTTCTGGCCATACCCTTTCTTCCCGTCTCATTTTCCGGATTTCATGCCCTGCTCTTCCGGCTTTACCCCTTTAAAGAGGGAGCTTCCTTTGACATCTACAGGCTTGCTGCGAAGACGCCTTTTTCTCTTAGCCCTGCTTCCGCCGGCCGGATTAATGATTTTACACTGTCAGTCAACAGGAATACCTTAAGCTCTTTCAGCCTTTTTCTGTGGATTTTCTGGCTTACCGGAGTTTTGATCATGATATTCCTTATAATCCAAGTAAAAATACGTTTCAACCGTATCCAAAAATCCGCTCTTCCTGTCCAAAACCGGGAGGTCCGCAGTCTTTACCAAAGCTGCCTTAAGGAAATGCATATTTTGAGAGAGATTCCCATTTACAGCACCGTATTTTTAAAATCTCCTGTGATTGCGGGATTCTTTTCACCCAAAATCTACCTTCCCATTTCGCTTATCCATGACTGTGAGCCTGCCGCTATGCGCCATATCCTGCTCCATGAGCTGCAGCATTATAAACACAGGGATGCCCTGGCAAATGGGCTGATGAATCTTGCCGCAGCGATTTACTGGTTTCACCCTCTTGTCCGGCGCGCATTGAAGGAAATGCAAAATGACCGGGAGCTTGCCTGCGATTCTTCCGTTTTAAATCTGTTGGAGGAAAATGAATATAAAGCTTATGGCAATACGCTTATCCGTCTTGCGGGACATGTTTCGCATCCGGCGTTTCCATTTGCCTCCGGAATGAGCAACGGAATGAAGCAGATGAAGCGGCGTATTGCCAATATTGCGGCCTATGAAAAGCCTTCCGCCCGGAAACGGCGAAAAGGAAGGCTGGCTTTTCTGATGACTGCCTTTGTTCTCATCTGCTTTGCGCCGGCCCTGTCTGTCTATGGGGCAGATGACAGTTATTATTCATGGGATACTGCGTCAAAGCGTATTTTTGTTATGGACGCCTCTGATTATTTCGGAGCTTATGAGGGATGCTTTGTCTTCTATGATTTGGAGTCGGATATCTGGCAGATCTTTGAGCCAAAGCTGGCTGTCCGCCGGTCTGCGCCTGATTCAACCTATAAAATATACAATGGATTGTTTGCACTGGAGGAAGGCTTGCTTACTCCTGCGGATTCCTTTATGGCCTGGGACGGAACACCTTACCCCTTTGATGCCTGGAATCAGGACCAAACCCTTTCTTCCGCAATGGATGCTTCCGTGAACTGGTATTTTCAGTCCTTGGATGAGCAGCTTGGGAGCGGGCGTATCTCCCGGTATCTTCGGGAGGTTGGGTATGGCAACCGGAAGATCGGCAAAGGTTCAGCGAATTACTGGCTGGAATCCTCCCTGAAAATATCCCCCATTGAGCAGGTGGAGCTTCTCACCGATCTATATAAAAATACCTGGGGTTTTGCTCCGGAAAATGTCCGCGCCGTGCAGGATTCCATCCTTCTCTCTTCCGCGGAGCAGGGACGTTTTTATGGAAAGACAGGAACCGGGCGGGTGGATGGAAAGGATGTGAACGGATGGTTTGTGGGCTATGTGGAGCTGCCCTCCCGGACCTGCTTTTTTGCCGTCAATATTCAGGCGGACGATCATGCCGACGGAAGCCGGGCGGCGGAAATCACGGCGGAGATTTTGTCGGATCTGTTATAAGTTTTCCCACTCTTCCTTTGTCAGACGCTTTGAGTGCCACCACAGATCCGGTTCCTGTCCGGAAGGCAGCATTTCATTGGATACATATTGAAAACCGCCTTCCGGAAGCGGGCGTATCACTGTTTTATGGGAAAATGCTTTGGCCGTATATTCTTCCGGGTATACGGCGTTTACAAGCAATGTGATGGTTCCGTCTGCATTTTCCAGATAGCCGGTTACCTCCGGGCAGGGGATATCGGGGTATTCGCTCTCATAAAAGCCCCTTGGCCGGTACACATATACTCCCTCCTCCGGAATGTACATGGTTCTCCTTTGCAATTCCTCTTTGTCAATGGAAAAATAAGGCATTATCACAGCTTCAAACTCCTGCGCCGGTATCCGGTATTCCGCTTTGATGTTTAGATTTTCATCTGCTTCATAGGGAACCGGCTGTTCATACCGGATTTGGTAAAGGCTGTCGAATACATCATAAAAATTCAGGCCGCCGAAATCCTCTTCGCTCCAATCCGTGAGAAACAGATTGTTTTTCCGGTAACCGATGGACCGCAGGTATGTTCGGCCGTATTCCCTGCATTTTTCATCCAGGGGCAGAACCCTGAGGGCTGCGCAGTCCTGTCCCTCGCTTAATTCCAGTACATAATTCAGATCGGAATCGTAGGTTCCGCCAAAAAGCAGATAGCCTTCCGCCGTGTACTCCCAGAAATCTGCCGGATAACTGATTTTGCTGATCTGACGGATGGATTCGTCCTTCCACTGGTAATCTTCTCTTACTATCATGATGGTTCCGTTCTCCGTTTTGCACTGATATATGGTCAGATCCGCAAAGGGGGAAAGCACCAGGAGCATAAGCTCTGCCTTCTGACCCTCCTCCGCAGATTCGCAGAATTTCATAACTGCCTGCGGATTTGTCATATTCACCTGGTTCTCCCTGTCAACTGCCGTATAACCGTACTCGCCCAGACGACGGATGAGGGCTTTTGTTTCTTCCAGGCTGTCTGTGGTGTTTGCTCTTATTTCTGCGGGATATTTGACTGCTTCCTTGTAAATATCGCGATAAAGAGCTATGATTGTTTCTGTTTTCGAAGCGTTCTCTGTTTCCCTTTTATAGCCTGCTTCTGATTTATTGTTCTCCTCCGGTTCATGGCTTTCCTTCCATTTAAGACCTGTTTCTTCATATCCTGTTTCCGTAATCTTTTTCGGAGCATTTTTTCTGAAAAATCCGCCTGACCACAGGGCAATACCGGCAAAAAGTATCCCTGTGATAATAAGTGCAGATATAAAAACTTTGCCGTTTTTTCCTTCTGTTTTGTATAAATCTTTTCTTTTCATAGGTTCCTCCCTGAAAATCTTGTGGTGCCTTTGTTTATTTCTTTGTTTATTTATTTGTTTATTTCTTCCTTCATTTATTTATCTCTTGCTTTATTTCTTACACATGTAGGATTTTGTGTCAAAAAATTTTCAGCAGCGTTATAAAAATATTACATCTGTAGGATTTAAAAGTCAATGAAAATATTCATAACTCCAACACATCAACTCCGGTACAGGCAGCAGGACTTTGCCGGGCCGAAGCAAGCCATCGGTTCAGTCGGTGGTTCCGGCTCTTCGTGTTGAGCAGAGATTTCACGCCAATTTCACAGCAATCTCACACCAATTTCAACGCATTATTATATTTTTACCTTAACAAAAGGGGAAGGCCCTTAAAATAAGGAGGTAACGATTATGTTTTCAGGTTTGGAATGGTATTGGTGGATGATTCTTCTGGTATTGCTGGCAATTTCGATTCCGTTCAAGGTTAAATTTATGAAATGGTGGAGCAAGCGCCGGCAGGAAAAGGACAAAGAACAGCATGGGAAATGGGGGGATGACGAATGATCGAAGTAAAGGATCTGGCCTTTTCTTACGGGAAAGATAAGCAGGCATTGCATGGCTTGACCTTTTCCGTAAAGGATGGAGAAATCTTCGGATTTTTAGGACCGAACGGCTCCGGCAAGTCCACGACGCAAAAGATATTGACCGGCATATTGAAGGGTCACAGCGGAATGGTGTCTCTGTTCGGAAAAGATATGCAAAGCGCACATACCCGGGAGTTTTTTCAAAAAATCGGCGTTCTGTTCGAATTTCCTTATTTGTACACCAATTTGAGCGCCCTTGACAATCTGCATTACTTTGCATCCTTCTATCCGAAGGAACAGCGGCGGGACGCTGAAGAACTGCTCCATGAATTGGAGTTTAAGAAGGATTTTTTGAAGAAGCCGGTATCCTCCTACTCCAAGGGGATGCGCCAGCGCGTCAGTATGGCCAGAGCATTGATGAGCAATCCCAAACTCCTGTTTCTGGATGAACCGACAAGCGGCCTAGACCCTGCCGGAGCTGTTCTTTTCCGCAAAATCATAGAAAAAGAGCGGAAAAAGGGAACAACAATATTTCTGACGACCCACAATATGCTGGACGCCGACCTGCTCTGCGACAGAGTGGCGTTTATCTCCAACGGAAGCATCGCGGCCCTTGATACGCCGAGAAATCTAAAAGAGAAAAACAGCAATCACAGTGTTGTCATTGATTATCTGTATCAGGGCAAACGGAAAGAACAGACGATTGAGGCCCCCAAGCTGAAAGCCGGTATTCCATTTGCGTATGATGAACTCATCAGCGTTCATTCCCAGGAGCCTACTTTGGAGGATATGTTTATTCAATATACGGGAAGGGGGCTGACTTAATGTGGAGAGGCTTTTCACATTTGCTGAAAAAAGATTTTAGACTGATGGTATCCGGCAAATTTTTTCTGTTGGCCCTTCTCTCGCTATTTTTATATTCCTGCTATATTAATTTTGTGTTTGTGAATTTAGATCAGGAAATGTATCCCGTCTACCTTTACGATCCGCAAAATAAACTGCCGGTCAACCGGGAATATGTTGCAAGATTGGACAGCCGTGAGGCTTTAGAGGCGGCTTGCGGCGACCAATACTCTGTCGGTATTGATTTTTCCCGTGATGTACCGGAAGTGTATCTGCTGTCCTGCGGCAGAGAAACTATTGATCACTACCGCATGACTTGGGGCGAAGCCGTACTGCATGGAAATGTAGATGGGCACGCGGACAGAATTGGCCCTTACAATAAGGAAATGAAAAACCGTCGGGAAATTACCGCGGAATTTTTGTTTTTTGAGTTGTCAGCAGTTGGATTTTTAGGACTGGCTTCCATGCTCTTTAAGGAAAAGCAAATGGGTGTAATACGGGTACATGGAATACTCCCTGTCTGCCGGCCCGTATTCATCTTATCCAAACTGCTGCTGTTGCTGCTTTCCGATCTGGTATTTGCAATCTTGCTGACGGTAATCAATTTGGGAGCGGCCGAGGCTGTTCAGGTGCTGCCGGATGTTCTTTTGCAGGCGGGCATTTTATCGCTTATCATGGCGCTGGTTGGTTTTCTCTGTGCGGTTAAGCTGCCGGATTTCAAACAGTTTTCCCTGTTCTATCTTATACTTGCCGTTTTCGTGACGACGCCTGTATTTCTGGCAGAACAGACCGGCATGGAATGGAAACAGATTGTTTATCACCCGATGTATCATTTATTTAAGGCAATGAAAGCGGCTTACTTCTCTGCGCCGATAACAAAAGCTTCGTATTATTTGACTTGTTTGGGTGCGATCATACTTTTGTTCTTGCTTTCGTATCAAACCTTAAATCGTGGAATGGCAAAGGAGGGATAGGGCATGGAAGGACTAAGATATCAGCTGAAAAGCGTCCGCCGCGACAAAATGTGTATTTTGACCTTTCTGCTTCCTGTTGTTGCGGGGATTGCCGTTCATCTGCTTTCCGGTGTGAGTTTTCAGTCCATAGGTGAAAATATATTCGGCGTTTGGGAGAGCCATATTGATGCTGATACGGTCGAATGGCTTCAGGCAAACGGAACCGTCGCACAATATGAAACGCTAGATGAACTGCGGGCAGCTGTCAATGAACCCTCCACACAAATGATCGGCGTTTTGCAGACAGAAAATGGGATACAAACATTTATTTCCGGGGATGAACTGGAAATGAACGTTTGTATTGCAGATACACTTCCGCAGATTTATCACAATCAGGCGGAGACGTTAGCCGTTACAAAAACTATGATACCGGCAGATGCAAATAATGATGGGGTAAGATCTCTCTTGATTGTAATTACCTTGGTAACTGCTATGTTTATGGGCTGTACGTTTAACGCTATGAACATCATCAGTGAAAAAGAGGATGGTATTGAGCTTATCAATCAGGTGCTGCCCCTTACTGCAAAATCCTACATTATTCAGAAAACTCTTTTGGGATTTATCGGAGGTATGCTTTCAACTGTCATTACCGCATTGATCTGCGTGAGGATCGAAATGGAACAAGTACTGCCGTTTCTGCTGATTGTTTTACTTTCGGCTTATATTTCAGCTTTGATCGGATTGTTCATCGGCTATTTTTCCGATGGATTGATGGTGGGGATTGTTTACATTAAAATCATTATGATTTTGTTCTTGGCGCCGCCGATTTTTTTCTATTTGACAGCGTCTGACAGCAGTATTCTTTTTAAACTTTCTTACTTACTGCCGTCAAGTGCAACCTTTTATGGGATCATGGATCTGCTGACCGGGCAGACAAAAGCGTTGTTCCCTGGGATTACGGCATTATTTGTTCACGCAATCTTGTGGAGTATCGTTTATGTATTACTCCGAAAAAGGTCTGAACAAATGCATAGATAGACAGCCGCCCGACGGCGAAAGATAAAAACCGTCGGGCGGCAGCCTGTTCTTCCTGCATAATTAAATTCCGGCTATTACCCTAACATATACCGCTGGAATCTCAAAGCTTCCTGCACATCCCGATCAAGAGCCTCCTCACTTGTATCCTCCACAATATTCCGCTTCTATTTCTTCAGGCAGCCGCATACGGAGCTGGCAAACAGCCTCGGCAGGCACAGCATCCCCCATCCCTGCTGATTCCGCGGAAGTCCCAAATTCTTACAGGAAACGGACAGCAGCTGCTTTACTTCCTTATTGGTCAGCTCCCTTCTCCCCGACAGCAGTAATGCCAACCCTCCGGCCACTACCGGCGTTGCCATAGAAGTACCCGATTTGGTGGTGTAGGCGGCGGCTCCCGGCTTTCGCCACGCCGCATTGCAGGAGATAATATAAGCCCCGGGCGCCACCACATCCGGCTTGCAGATACAGGCAGACGTCGGACCCCTCCCCGAATAATTGGCGCGTCGCTTTCCCATAACCCGGACTGCCTGATTATCATCAGAGCTGCCCACAGTGATCACCTTGGGACTGGTTCCGGGTATGGTAATAGTTGAACGATCCGGCCCCTGATTTCCTGCAGCGGCACAAACCACAAAGCCAGCGTCCCAGGCATCTTCCACAGCCTCCAAAAGTCCTGATTTCTCCGAATACTGCGGCGCCGTGCTCCCCATAGAAATATTTACAATCCGCACATCATATTCCTTTCCATGTTCTATCAGCCAGTGAAGGGCCTCCACTACCGCCTTACTATTTCCATTTCCCATCCTGTCCAATACTTTCAGGGATACAAAATGGCACCCCGGCGCAATTCCCTGATATCTTCCGCCTGATGCCGTTCCTGTCCCGCCTATAATCCCACAGATATGAGTCCCATGACCGCAGTCATCGGACCCATTCTGATTTCGCCCAATATAATTGTAGGTATAAACCATTCTCCCCTTTAAATCAGGATGCTGTGGGTCCATTCCCGAATCCAATACCGCAACTCCGATACCTGTTCCGTCATACCCCATACGGTAAATCTCCGAAGCTCCCACCAGCTCCCGTACACGATTCATAGCATAGCTCCTTGCTTTTTCTATTAGCTTATGCGCTATGCCGCCGAACCGCTATTTTGCAAAAAATATCTTCCGTTCTTCCATAACCGGCCGCAAAAGACCTACAGCCATTTCATCTCAGTAATCACCGCATCATATCCATGAATCTTAAGCCGGTCCCCAATATGAAGCTTATCCTTCTTCTCCAGTATATACCCGTTATTTACCTCCTTCACATACGAGTACACCAGCTTAGAGACACGCCCAACCTCCTCTTCCTCACCCTCAATAAAGACCGGTTCTCCCGGGCCGCCGTACTGCTTGGCTCGTATGTAGATATCCTCATCCAAGACCTCGAAGCCCACCATCTCCCTTGCCGGGCCTTCTTCCCTGACCTTAAGCAGAGCTTCCTTTCCTATGAACTCCTTGTCCCAGTCGATTCCTCCTGCAAGCCCCACCTCAAAGGGATTTGTATGCGCCAAATCTCTCATATAGTAGAAATTGGCCTCCGTAGGAAGCGTCCAGGCCATCACCTGAAACTCCGTAACCTCTCTGCCTCCTGCCTTTTCTGCTGCCGGCTTTAAAAGCGCCTCCAGTCTCTCCCCGTCCTCCGGGTTTACGTATATTTCATATCCCAGCTTTTCTCCGGTGTATCCGCCCCGGTTGACAATGCAGGGAATCCCCTCAATCTCCGCTTCCTTATGGGCAAAAAATTTCAGTTCACCGATGGGGTCCTTAACAAGCTCCTCCAGTACCTCCCTGGATTTCGGACCCTGCACGGCATACATAGCCCACTCATCGGTAATTTCCGTCCAGTCTACCTGATAATCCCCTTGATGGAAATACCACCAGTCATCGGTTTTCGAAGCAAACAAGGTAGACACCCAGTAGCGATCCTCCTCCATACGCATAATCACCACATCATCAATAATCTCTCCCTGTTCATTCAGCATAGTCGTATAACGGTCTCTGCCCACAGCCAGATTCCCAATCTTATTCGGATACATATATTCCAAAAATGCCGTTACATCCGGCCCGGTAATCTCAAGAAGCTGATGTGTCCAAAAATACCATCCCACCGCAGTCCTGACAGCCATATGCTCAGAACGCTTCATCTCATCATATTTAAAAATATTTTTATACATATTGTCCTCCACTTTCAAGCAGCAGCCCTACATAAATTTGTCAATTTTCTTTGCAATCTTAATACGCATTTTCCCGGCTGGAGACGCCTCCTCCCACAGAGACCACTGGGTATTGACCAAGGTTTTCACCATGCCCTGCCACATCCATAAATGCGCCTCAGGTACATCCTTAGTTGCCGTAATCTCAAGTCCGGCCCGGTCAATCACAAGGATCACCTCATCCTTATTAAAAGCCTCTATCTCATATTTGCAGACCAATGACTGAAGCTGCATCTCAATCAGGCCTTCCATTACGCGCCCGTCCTCGCCGATACCGGAAGGCACTCCCAGCCAATCGCGGCATCCCTTGACGGCGTAGCGCTCTCCGAACATTGCCTTTCCTGCCGCCTCTAATACACATTTCAAAATGTGGTCCGCCTGTTCCCTGGCCACATAGCCCCGTTTTACGGTCTCCGCAATGGCCGGAAGAATATAAAGGGAGGCCGCTGTGGACATATTTACCATCTGATTACTGGAATCCGTTTCGTTGTTTGTACCGTTTACAAAATGATAATTGCACTCCTCCCGGAACATCATAGATTCGGATACGCAGTCCTCCTCCTGAGTGTCCTTTTTATACGCATCTGTCACAGCGGGGCCAAAGCTTTCCCAGAGGGCGTGAGGGGACGCCGGGTACTTCTCTCTGGATTCCGCAATAATACGGCAGTGCCGGTCGCCGCAGCCCTTTGCCTCAACCATCATATAATCAATATCTGGTCCCTTTCTCCTGCGCTCTGCGGATGCCGCAGCCTGCCCCTGCAAAGACATAGTTGTAGTCCTGCACAGCTCAGATCCGCAGATATCCCAATCGCATACGTCCAGCTCCTTTTCTGCCCGATAAGTGCCAAAATTCTGGCAGCGGCCGCACATCAGAAGGGCGTCGTCGCCCTTATCCCCAATCAGAAGCTATTGCTAAAGTCCTCCCGTTACCGGCAGAATTATGTCTGCGCTTCCATCCACTGTCTGAAGCATTTTTCCGCCCTTCCGGTGAGCTATATCTGTTCGGTTCTGGAAGCCCTTTTGAAAGACAGCATCTTTTTTGAACAAAATCATATGATTCTAGGCCTGATTCCTTCCTGTCATTTTGAGGGAACCTCTCTTGTGCAAAAAGAGACCGAGGCAAAGATTCTCTCTTTGATGGAGGAAATGCAGCTCTGTGCGGGTCTTAGCAATGATTTTCCGGATCTGTACCTGCTGCGCACCTATTATTTTCAGGCAGAGGCGGCCATTGATAACGGACAGCTCTATGCACCCGGTCAGCGGCTTTATGTCTTTTCAGATTACGCACTCTATGAAATGATTGTCAATTCCTTTGGCGGATTTCCCATTGAAGCCTACTTTCCGGCCGGCTTTCGAAGGCTGTTGGAGCACGACAGAGATTCGGAGGTTTCTTATCTGGACACACTTTCCGTCTTTCTGGAAGAAAATATGTCTTATGCCAAGGCTGCCAGGCGTCTGTTTATTCACCGCAGTACTCTGATTGAGCGGATGGCGCGGATTTTGCAGGAGCTTTCCTTTGATACGGAAGATCCCGATAAGAGACTGCAGCTTCAGATTGTTTTGAAGGCTCTGCAGATTGAATCCCAGGTTCATGGACAGCAGAATGACTGAAAAAAGAGAGAACAGTCCGTTCTCTCTTTTTGTTCCTGTGTTCTGCTATTGTTATATGCTGCTGCGGATCATCCCCTGGGGGATATCCTTATCTGGAGCAGGCTTTTAAGTCTGCATCGATCTCCTCGGCATGTACGGCAACCTCGGCAGATTCCGGATAACTCAACAGCTTCCGGTAGGTAAGTGCGCCTACCAGCTTCATGCTGGGGTTTGAAGTGGAGCCGGGAGCCCATTTCTCCATGACTGCTCTTCCTTCTTCGGATCTCATGATTTCTTTGATTTTTGAATCGAGTGATAGTGCCATTGTAAACCTCCTATTCCTGTTCCGTAATATCCTGCTGTTTCCAGTTCCATGATAAATTCTTTCCCGAGAATTCATTGTAATCATTATAGGAAATTTTACTGGCTGCTGCTACCCGACAAGGTAGTGTTTTTCTGCCGCAAAAGGAGTTCTTTTGTAGGGGCGTAGCTTTAAGCGTGCCCGGCATCCGCCTTGGAAACTGCCGTCCGAAACAAAACAAACCCCACAGCAAACATCACCGCCAAAATAGACACGCCTGCCCGGGAGGTATTGAAAAGCTGTGTGGAAATTCCCATCAGCAGCGTTCCCATAAAGGCCGCTCCCTTGCCAAAGATATCAAAAAACCCAAAGTACTCCGTCGCCTTCTCCTTCGGCACAATCTTTGCAAAATAAGATCTGGACAGGGATTGTATAGCCCCCTGGAACACGGCCACCCATACGGCCAGGAACCAGAACTCCCAGGCCTTATCAAGCTGCAGGGCAAACAGCACTACGCCGAAGTATCCAATAATAGATGCCTGAATCAGCGCCGTATTCTTCACACGCCTGGAAAGGTATCCGAAAAGAATCGAACACGGAAATGCCACCACCTGGGTCAGCAATAAGGCAAGCAAAAGGTTGGTATCGCTGATCCCCACATCCTTACCGTAGGAGGTAGCCATATCAATAATCGTATACACGCCGTCAATATAGAAGAAAAAGGCAAGAAGGAAATACCAGACGGCCGGCTTTCTGTGAATCTCTGAAAAGATGCCGGCCAGACGCCCGAAGCTGTCCCTCACAGGATGAGGAGAGCGCTCCACATAATGCTTCTGCTCATAGCTTTTAAGGAGCGGCAGCGTCACCAGAAGCCACCAGGCTCCGTTGACAAGAAATGCAATCGTCATAGCCGCGTCGCCGCTGATGCCTATGGTATCGGAAAAAAGCACAAAAACCAAGCTGAAAATAAAGGGAATACAGCTTCCGATATATCCCCAAGCATAGCCCTGGGCCGAAACCACATCCATCCGCTCGTCTGTGGTCACATCTCCAAGCATGGCATCATAAAAAACAAAGCTGGCATTTAGCCCCACCTTCGCCAGTACATAGACTACCAGAAACGCAAGCCAGGTTTTAGGCACTGCAAGACCGGAACAGCCTATAACGCCCATCATTACAAAAAAGGTGAACATTGGCTTTTTAAACCCCTTTGTATCCGCCAAGGTTCCAAGAACCGGGCCCAGGATTGCAACGATAATCGTTACAATAGAGGTTGCATAGCTAAAGTAAGCGGTAGAATCCGCTGCGGTGATTCCGCTTGCCTCGGCTATATTTTTATAATAAATGGGAATAATGGTAGTACCCAGAAGCACAAAGGCCGAATTTCCCACATCATAAAGAATCCATTTTTTCTCCAGCTTCGTCAATTTATCCATTTTGCACCTCTTATGGTCTTCACTCATAATCCCGGGCAAGCCTGGGACTCAAAGCATCCCCGGTTGCAATCCCGTAGACATATTCCTCAATCACCACTGCCGCCGGAATCACCGCTCCGTAGAGCCGCTCCCGCAGATGAAGATTGCTCTTTTCACAGGCAGCCTTCGGAACGCCGTCCATAATCAGGCCCCCAAGCTCCTTATCCTGTCCCGCAATTCTGGATACGGCTCTGAGGAACCATGTCTTTGCCTTACAGGGACACTGGAAAAAACGGATACATCTGCGGAATCCCCGGATTGACTGGTCTATCTGACGGGAAGTCACGCCGTCAAACATGGAGGCAATCGCCTTCTCCGTGTCATAGTCTCTCCGCAGATGGGCCGTACAATTCTGCCGCACCGGATTTTTGCCATCCTTTTCCATTAAAAAGCGATCAAAATCCGTTTCAATCTCCAGATGGCCCAGGTGATGCTTCTCCTTATAGCTGTTGATATAAGGATGACACTCGCTGTCCAGCATAAAATGACAGAGAAAGCCGCAAAGATAAGACAAAAGCACATTGCTTGGATGCTCCTGATAATTCTGCCTTCCCTTCTCAAAAAAATCAACGGCCGGCTCCTTGTGCATCCGAACCCCAAGCTGATTCACCTCATTTTTCCCCACCGGGCGGTAATAAAAAACAAGGTCCGGGCCGTGAAGCCCCAGAAGATACGCCTCTTTATTCTCTTTGATCATCCTTTGTATCTCCTTTGGCAGTACCCGATAGACCATCTTGCCAAAGCGATAATGTGCATAGGTTGCAGGCATAGCTTTATTCCTGTTATTGCGGTATATGCGGTTTCCCTAAGCCGCAATCCTTTCTCTTTTAATCTGTGAGGTTATTATACTTTCTATTATCCTTCTATAATTTCCTCCTTCTTATTCTCTCACAAAGACCGGATTTGTACAAGTAAATTTTCCCACCCCGGTACAGGACGAAGAAATAAAAAACGGATGTGAATTCACACTTTCTCCTCTTTCACATAATATGAGATTGTAAATAATTATTTTGGAGGATTTCTCATGAGTGATTTAACTGCTACAAACTGTGGATGCGGATGTAATGAAATGGCAGGCGGAAATAACAGCTGCTGTTCCTGGATCTGGATTCTTCTCCTGCTCTCCTGCTGCGGCGGATGCGGCAACAACAACGGCTTCTTCGGCGGCAACGGCGGATGCGGAGACAATAGCTGTCTGTGGATCATTCTGCTCCTGTTCTGCTGCGGCGGCAACGGATTTGGCTGCTGCTAATTCACACATCCTGCCGAAAGGCTGTATGCGGGGATATATTTTCATATCCCCGCATATACATAGTACAACATTACCTTCAGGTGGGAATTCATGGAAAAACGTCCGCCTCTTCCTATGACACAACTGGATATGCTTGTTACCACCAGGGAACTGCAGATGATGAAACTAATGCTTCCTTATCTCCCCTCTTCCTACCGGGGTATGCTGGCAGTCTATTTTAAATTCATAGAATTTCAGAACACGCTCCGGCTGTTCCAAAGTTCCGGAAAGGACTCCTCCCAGGATATTATGAAAAGCAGGGACATCCATTCCCCCACGGATATTATGGAGGATCTCAGACCCTTTCTAAATCCCGGAGACATGGAATCCTTTGACATGATGATGAATACAATGAATATGATGAAAGGCATGAATATGTCTGATTTTACCGGTTCTGCGGACTCCGCTGAAATGTCTGATATGATGAATATGTTCGACAATATTTTGAAAGGAAAGAAAGAAAATGAATGAATGGATGAATCATCCCGCAATGGAAACTCTTGATCCTGTAAAGCTTGAGCTAATCAAAGCCGCCGCGGCCCAAACAAAAGGGAAAACCGGCAACAGCATGGCGACTGTCATGATGGCGCTTATCAGCTCGGCCAAAAAAAACAACATTAGTTTCAGCCAGGAAGAAATGACTCTGATTTTAGATATCCTAAAAGATGGAAAATCAAAAGAAGAGCAAGGCCAAATCGACAGTATGGTAACCATGGTTACCAGCATGATGAAAACCCATGGGCAGCAAAAGTAGCCGGTCCGTCCCCCGCAGGTTATACATTGCTTTTACCGCCTTCCCTCTGCTTAAAAGAATGCTCTTTGG
>OFGA01001052.1_pt1 | contig 20314 bp, 16 predicted proteins | sample 1521471 | NCBI WGS metagenome assembly OFGA01 (sample SAMEA3504086, study PRJEB24116) | mouse gut metagenome | biome: mouse gut; feature: mouse-associated habitat; material: faeces | place: Denmark | collected 2011
GCTTGTTTTTTTAACTTTTCATCCATTCGGATAGTAATGCTTGTTGTTGCCATATGATCAAACCTCCTACTATGCTAGCATAATACAATAAATGTATGTATATGTCAATACATGATATGTACAAATGTATAAATTGTACAGCACTAAAATTTATGTAGCAAATAGAAGTCGGATTAGGTAACTTTTTCTCCAAACCGGCAGAGTTATGAACTTGTGTAGGTGTCAGGCATTTCCTTATAATAAATGCAGATCATTAATCAGTTTCAGTTTCAAGAAAGAGAGGAAATCAATATGTTAAAATCAAAAACTTACCAGTTCTGGTTCTGCACCGGTTCACAGGATTTATACGGGGATGTGTGTCTGGCACATGTGGCGGAGCATTCACAGAAGATCGTGGAGGCGCTGAATGCGTCCGGCAATCTTCCGTATGAAGTCGTATGGAAACCAACCCTGATCACCAATGAGCTGATCCGCAAGACCCTGAACGAAGCGAATACAGAGGAAACCTGCGCGGGAGTGATCACATGGATGCATACTTTCTCACCGGCGAAGTCATGGATTCTTGGACTTCAGGAGTACAGAAAGCCGCTGCTTCATCTCCATACGCAGTTCAACCGTGAGATTCCATATGACACCATTGACATGGACTTCATGAACGAGAATCAGGCGGCGCACGGAGACAGAGAGTACGGACACATTTTCAGCCGCCTTGGCATGGAGCGGAAGGTCATCATGGGATACTGGGAGGACGCGGACGTTCAGAAAAAGATCGGCTCCTGGATGCGCACGGCGGTCGGCGTGATCGAGAGCAGCCACATCCGTGTCATGAGGATCGCGGATAATATGAGGAATGTTGCCGTTACCGAGGGCGATAAGGTAGAGGCGCAGATCAAGTTCGGATGGGAGATCGACGCATATCCGGTGAATGAAATTGCGGCAGAAGTAGAGGCAGTTTCTAAAGGAGATATTGACGCGCAGGTCGAAGAATATTATGATAAGTATGAGATACTTTTGGAAGGCAGAGATGAGAAGGAATTCAGAGAGCATGTAGCAGTGCAGGCAGGAATCGAGATCGGATTCGAGAGATTCCTTGAGGCGAAGAATTATCAGGCGATCGTGACGCATTTCGGAGACCTTGGAAGCTTAAAGCAGCTCCCGGGACTGGCGATCCAGAGATTGATGGAGAAGGGCTACGGGTTCGCAGGAGAAGGCGACTGGAAGACGGCTGCCATGGTACGTCTTATGAAGATCATGACTCAGGGAATGAAGGATGCGAAGGGTACTTCATTTATGGAGGATTATACCTATAATCTGGTTCCGGGCAAGGAAGGGATCCTGCAGGCACATATGCTGGAGGTATGCCCGACGGTTGCAGACGGCAAGATCAGTATTAAGGAACAGCCGCTCTCCATGGGAGACAGGGAAGATCCGGCAAGGCTGGTATTCACATCGAAGACAGGACCGGCGGTCGCAACTTCACTTATCGATCTCGGAGACCGTTTCCGTCTGATCATCAATGATGTGGACTGCAAGAAGGTAGAGAAGCCGATGCCGAAGCTTCCGGTTGCAACTGCATTCTGGACGCCGCAGCCGAATCTTCAGACAGGAGCAGAGGCGTGGATCCTGGCAGGCGGAGCGCACCATACTGCATTCTCTTATGACCTGACTTCCGAGCAGATGGGCGATTGGGCAGCGTGCATGGGTATTGAAGCTGTCTATATTGACAAGGATACGACCATTCGCCAGTTCAAGAACGAACTGTTGTGGAACAGCGTTGCGTATCGCAAGTAGGATAGATACGGCCATCCGCCGGTTCAAGAATGAACTGCTGCGGAACAGTGTTGCGTATCGCAAGTAGGATAGGAGGAGCAGCATGAGCAATGTAAAGGAAGTGATTGAGAGCGGCAGAGCCGTTCTTGGTATTGAGTTGGGATCAACCAGGATCAAGGCAGTGCTGATCGGCGAGGATCATACGCCGATCGCATCCGGCGACCATGGATGGGAGAACCGTCTGGAGGATGGAAACTGGACCTACTCGCTGGACGACATCTGGACGGGCCTTCGGGACAGCTATAAGAACCTGGCGGCAGACGTTCGGGAGAAGTACGGCGTGACGCTGAAGAAGATTGGTTCTATCGGATTCAGTGCAATGATGCACGGATATATGGCGTTTGACAAGGACGGGGAGCTTCTGGTGCCGTTCCGTACCTGGAGAAATTGTACCACAGGTCCGGCAGCAGAGAAGCTGATCGATCTGTTTCAGTATAATATTCCGGTGCGGTGGAGTATTGCCCACTTATATCAGGCGGTTTTGAACGAGGAAGAGCATGTGAAGGATGTGGCGTATTTTACTACGCTGGCAGGATATATCCACTGGAAGCTGACCGGCGAGAAAGCGCTTGGAATCGGAGATGCGTCCGGTATGTTCCCGATCGATGTGGAGAAGAAGGATTTTAACGAGGATATGATCCGTAAGTTCGACGAGCTGGTGGCTGACAAGCATTATCCGTGGAAATTAAGAGAGATCATGCCGAAGGTCATGGTTGCGGGTGAGACGGCCGGGACCTTGACGGAAGAAGGCGCGCGGCTCTTAGATGAGAGCGGCAATCTTGAGGCGGGTATTCCGATGTGTCCGCCGGAAGGCGACGCGGGGACCGGCATGGCGGCGACCAACAGTGTTGCTAAGCGTACCGGTAACGTATCCGCGGGAACCAGTGTATTTGCCATGATCGTGCTTGAAAAGGAGCTTAAAAAGGTGTATCCGGAGATCGACCTTGTGACCACGCCGGACGGCAGCCTGGTTGCCATGGTGCATGCGAATAACTGCACCTCTGACCTGAATGCGTGGGTAGGCATTTTCAAGGAATTTGCAGAGAGCTTCGGTATCGAAGTGGATATGAACAAGTTATTCGGAACGCTGTATAACAAGGCTCTGGAGGGCGACGCTGACTGCGGCGGGCTGTTATCTTATGGTTATCTCTCAGGGGAATTCATCACAGGTGTGGATGAGGGACGTCCGCTGTTCGTAAGGTCGCCGAAGAGTAATTTCAATCTGGCGAACTTCATGCGTGTGAACCTATTTACCGCGCTTGGGGCGATCAAGGTAGGTATGGATCTTCTGCAGAAGGAGGAGAATGTGGCGATCGACTCGATGCTCGGCCACGGAGGGTTATTCAAGACCAAGGGCGTCGGACAGAGGATTCTTGCGGCGGCTATCAACGCGCCGGTATCTGTTATGGAGACGGCAGGCGAAGGAGGACCTTGGGGAATGGCGCTTCTCGCTGCTTACATGAAGAACAGAGCCGACGGGGAGACTCTGGAGGATTATCTTGCGAAGAAGGTGTTCGAGGGCAACGAAGGCAGCCGGATGGAGCCTGATGCAAAGGACGTAGAGGGATACGAAGTATTTACTGAGAGGTATAAGACAGGCATTGCTATTGAAAAGGCGGCGATCGAGAGCCTGATCTGATCGCGGCTAAAGGAGTTGGAACAATATGTTAGAACAGTTAAAAAAAGAAGTATATGAAGCGAACATGCTTCTCCCGAAATACGGTCTGGTGACCTTCACCTGGGGCAATGTAAGCGGTATCGACCACGAGAGCGGTCTGTTCGTGATCAAGCCAAGCGGTGTAGAGTATGACAAGCTTAGACCGGAGGATATGGTTGTTGTAGACTTAGAAGGTAATAAGGTTGAGGGAGATTACAATCCATCCTCAGATACGGCGACTCATGTGGTATTGTATAACCGCTTCCCGGAGATAGGCGGTATCGTGCATACCCACTCGTCTTGGGCGACGAGCTGGGCGCAGGCTGGAAGAGGGATTCCGTGCTACGGAACGACCCACGCGGACTATCTCTACGGCGAGGTTCCCTGTGTCAGGAATCTGACCAAAGAAGAGATCGACGAGGCCTATGAGAAGAATACGGGCATCCTGATCGCGGATGAGTTCGAGGCGCGTAAGCTGGATTATCATGCCACGCCGGCAGTATTGTGCAAGAACCATGGGCCGTTCACCTGGGGGAAGGACGCTCATGAGGCGGTACACAATGCGGTGGTATTAGAGGAGGTCGCGAAGATGGCGGCGCGCTGCGAGCTGATCAATCCGAAGAACCAGCCGGCGCCGCAGGAGCTGCAGGATAAGCATTATTACCGGAAGCATGGTGCGAATGCTTATTATGGACAGCCGGGGCGATAGAAACGATATACTGTAATAAAATAAGAGAGACTGCCGAAGAATTCCGGCAGTCTCTTTTTTGAAATTAGTTATACAATTTTTCTTCTGATTGCCTCTACGTTTTCCCGTAACTTATTGTTACTTTTACTTTGTACGCAAGGGTCTTGTCTGCGGCAGGTATTGCCTGATCCAGCTTATTGACCAGATCATTGTCAGGTATAGTGTATTGTGAAAAGATTTATCTGAGCAATTTAAAAGGACTGCATGTTGGGAGGAGTGCAGTCCTGAGGAAAAAGTTATGAAAAAGAATTTTGTTGTTCGTTTCATCGAACAATTATAGTATAAGCATAAACTGTGATGAAAGTGTGATAAAAATAAGAATTAATTGTTAACAAATCAAGAACGAAATTTGAAGACAATATTCTTACACAGTCGTGAACAGGTCCAGGGATTGTCCGGTCATGACATCAGGAGCATCACATAGCAGGTAGAGAATTGCATTTGCTACGTCGGCGGCGCTGCCCATCTGCACGCCGTCCTGTCCGACAGAGTGGTTATATACACGCTGTCCCGGTGTGTCCACGATTCCCGGAGATACGGCGTTGACCTGGATACCGTATTCCTGGGTCTGGATGGCGGCAGTCTTGGTCATGGTAATGATAGCGCCCTTTGCCACGGCGTATGCGCCCATCTGGGAGGCGATGCGTCCCATCCGTGAGGACACGCTGACGACCTTGCCGCTTCTCTGTCCGATCATAATCGGGAGTACCTCTTTCATACACAGGAATGGGATACGGACATTCGTCTTGATGATCTGATCCCATTGTTCTTCCGTCCAATCCCAGAGCTTAATGGCCTGGTGTTCGATGTTCTTGTAGATCTCGGACGGGTATCCGCCGGCGTTGTTGACCAGAATGTCGATCTTGCCGTATTTGTTCATAATCTCGCCCACCATTGCCTGCACCTCGGCGCCTACCGTGAGATCGTGGGAAAGAGAGATGGCAGAGCCGCCGTTGTCTTTGATCATCTTAACGGTCTCATCCAGGTCGGCCAGAGTTCTTGCGACGGCTGCAACGGTTGCGCCCTTGGCTGCGATTGCCAGGGCGGCTTCACGGCCGATTCCTTTCCCGGCTCCGGTTACGATTGCGACTTTTCCGTCTAATTTCTTCATGTGATCTTCCTCCATATTATATCGCTTGCTATCTATATGGTCTCCTCATTGTACTGTCCGAAGAATTCCGCGGTTGTGGGGTAGATGTAGCTTGAACCGATATCGTGCAGCAGAACTACATTCAGCTTGTTATTCAGATTCTTCTTGTCGAGAGTGATCGCGTTCATCAGTTCTTTTATCGGCAGTCCGCATTCATACGGCAGTCCGTAAGACTTCAGTACGTTCAGGATGCGTTCGTCTGTTTTATCAGCGGTTAATCCCTGCTTGCGGGCAAGCCTTGTGATCTGGTACATACCGATCGCAACGGCTTCCCCGTGGCTTTCCCGTCCGTAATGATGGTACTGCTCTATGGTATGTCCCAGCGTATGTCCGAAGTTCAGGAGCATCCGCTCGCCGGTATCGAATTGGTCGTGTTCTACGATTACGCGCTTAATATCTACACAACGCTCTATGATTGAAGGCAGTTCGTCTCTTAGTTCCTCAAAAGAACCGTGTGATTCCAGTGTATGAAACAATCCGTCGTCTCTGATACAGCCGTACTTGATCACTTCGCCCATGCCGTCGGTGATAAAACGCTCTTTCAGCGTATTTAACACGAGCGGATCGATCAGCACGAGCGAAGGCTGGTGGAATGCTCCGACCAGATTCTTTCCCAGGGGCAGATCCACGGCCACCTTGCCGCCCACGGAAGAATCTACCTGGGCGAGCAGAGAGGTTGGTATCTGTACTAATTTTACGCCGCGCAAGAAGCTTGCGGCGGCGAATCCGGCCAGATCGCCGATCACACCGCCGCCAAGGGCGATGATCAGGTCGCTTCTGGAGATCTTAGCCTCCAGCAAAGCGGCGTAGACGGACGGAAGTGTCTGGAAATCCTTGGTTGCTTCCCCATGGGGAAGGATGAGGTGATGACAGGTATAATCTTTGGATAACTGCTTGGTAAGCAGCTCCCCGTAAAGAGGGTAAACGTTATCGTCCGAGATGATCATGATCCTTCTGCCGTTAAATACTTCGCTGATGCAGGATGCGGATCGGGATAATATGTCATTTTCAATATAGATCGGGTAGCTGTTCGCTCCCAGGTTCACTGTTAATTTCATAAGCTGCTCCTATGGATGTCCCTGAGGATCAGACCGTCTTGCCGACGACCTTGGCGATCTGTGCAACTTCCTTGATCAGGGTATTATATTTGGCCGGTTTCAGGGATTGTGCGCCGTCACATAACGCGCACTCAGGGTTGTTATGTACTTCGATCATCAATCCGTCTGCGCCTGCGGCGACGGAGGCTTTCGCCATAGCGTCTACCAGCCACCATTTACCGCCGGCGTGGCTTGGGTCTACGATGATCGGCAGGTGTGTAAGCTTGCGTACTACGGGGATGCTCTGGAGATCCAGAGTATTCCTTGTATAAGACTCGAAGGTGCGGACTCCGCGTTCACAGAGGATTACATTCTCATTACCGGAGGCCATGATATACTCTGCCGACATGATCCATTCCTCGTAAGTGGCGTTTAGGCCTCTCTTAAGAAGGATCGGGCGGTCAAGCTGTCCTAATTGCTTCAGCAGGTCAAAATTCTGCATGTTGCGGGCGCCGATCTGGATCAAATCGACCTTCTCGTTAAATATATCCAGATAGTCAGGAGACATCAGCTCGGTAACGATGGGCAGCCCTGTTTCTTTCTTGACTGCGCACAGGATGTCGAGACCTTCAAGGCCAAGGCCCTGGAATGAGTACGGGCTGGTTCTCGGCTTGAATGCCCCGCCTCTTAACAGATTGGCGCCGGAAGCCTTGACAGATTCGGCAATCTCCAATACCTGTTCGTAGGATTCCACGGAACAAGGGCCCGCGATCAGTGCAAGATCTCCGCCGCCGATCTTGACGCCTGAGACGTCGATAACTGATTCTTCCGGGTGAAATGCCTTGTTCGCCAGCTTGTAAGGCTCCTGGACATGCATGACCTTGTCTACGGCAGAGTCTACTTCGAACAGCTTGGAATCGATCCGCGTTGTATCGCCGATACATCCAATGATCGTCATCTCGGAACCTTCTACAATATGCGTGTCCAGTCCCCGTTTCTTTATCATCTGTTCCACACGGACAAGGTCGTCATGGGTGGAACGCGGTTTTAGTACAATAATCATAATGAATACTCCTTCGTGAAATTATTATGCTGTAAGATTTTAACTGTTTAAAGTGTGAAACTAGAAATTATAGTACAATAATAAAAAGGGGTTGTCAATCCCCTTTTTAAACGATATTCAATCTTATTAAACAACCACTTCCATAATAACCTTATCTTTGCAGACAAATTCTCTTGTCCCGATTCTTTTATTCTTGTTAAAGTTGAAACAGAGTAAATACCCCTTTTGAGCATGATAAGCGTCCAGATAATCCACAAGCTGTGCTTCGCCTTGCTTATTATATTCATTTCCGCGCCAGATCTTGACTTCAATAATATATTGTTTTCCTCTATAGTCGACAATAATATCTGTGCGTTTGCGGTCGCGGGTTTGCGCTTCAATATAATAATTTCCGATACCATTGATGATTGGTTTCAGGTATAATAGGAAGAATTTGCGGCCATTGTCCTCAACAAATTTGTATAAACTGGTTTTTATCTGAAATTCCGTCTCTAAATATCCGGTTGTTCATTTCATGTTCTGATAAGAACAGATCATAAAGATATGTTTCAAATATTCTATTGGAAATAACCATGGTTCCCCCATCATTTTTTATGAATCCGAACATGGTGGCGATGTCAATTACACGGTTGCCTGAATTATAAGGAATTCTGTCGCCTGTGAATAATATAGAATGCAGCATCTTCCTTAATTCAGAGTAATCCTCCAGTTTATTTACCAATGATTCAAATAAAGAATTTTTTTCAAAAAGTAAGATTTTAACGGCTTCCAGAAAACCTTCTTTCTTCCAAGCGGCGTTCCGGCTTGCAAATTCTGGGCTTACAGATATTTTTTCGTCCAATATCTTGCAGAGTTTGGATACTAAAAACGGATAACCGGATGTATAAGAATAGAGCAGATCCGCCATTTCATCAATATTCATTCCGGTATAATAATCTTGTTCGTATTCTGCAAGCATTATTTTAATTTGTCTGGTATCAAATCCCATATTGATATCAAACTCTGCAGCGATATTCCAAGGACTGTTTTTTTGATGCTCTTTTTCCTTGCGGATTTTCAATCTTAGATTTCTAATATCATAAACCCCCGCCAAAATAACTGACTGAAAGGTAGGGCGATGTCTCATCTTTAGATATTTATTACGCAGCATTCCCAAAAAAGATAAAAATAACTGCTGATTTCCGGCTTGGTCTACTTCGTCAATCATTAATACTACCGGTTTGGCAGCAGTATTGCATATTGTTGAGATTAAGTTAGACAAAGAACGAAAATCAGCCGTATTCGTATTCGGAACACTCATGTTTTCCAAAGCTGATTTAACAGATTCGGTAATGCCCTCTACTTCGCCGTAATCGATAACGTCGTATAAAAGTCCGGTAAATAATCTGCAAAATGTATTTTCATTTTCAAAAGATTCTTCTGAAAAACCTTCAAAACTAATATAAAATATGGTGTATTGATTTTTAAGGCGTTCCTGCAATATATCCAATGTGGTTGTCTTACCGTACTGCCTTCCTCTGTTAATGGAAAAGTATTTCCTGCTATCAATCAATTTTTTAATTTCCTGCACCCGCATATCCAGATTGACCATATAATGTTCTTGCGGATTGCAAGGTCCTTCTGTATTAAAATATTTTGCCATAATCTTATACTGCCTCCTTCGACATTTCAATCTAAACAATTTGCAGTATGCATTTTCACAGATGCTTAAGATGATTCTATCATTATTTTCCGTGTAATACAATCTGGAAATTTGCAGAACTTGTTTTGCAGATTCTATGCTATAATTATATAATAATGTTGGGGGCAGACGATATTGTGCCCTCTATAAGACAATCATACCTGAGGGTAGAAAGGACATTGGCAATGGTTGAAGTATGGCTTGCAGATATTACTCCGTTATTAGAGGAATCTGTCTATCAGCAGTATTACCGGAAGCTGCCGGCGTGGCGTAAGGAGAAGGCGGACAAGTACCGGTTCGCCCGGGGCAGGGCGGAGAGCGTAGGCGTGTGGAGCCTCTGGAGCCGGGTAAAAGAGCAGTACAGACTTGCGGACGAGACTGCGTTCAATCTCTCGCATTCGGGCAAATATGTGCTCTGTGCGTTCAGCGATCAGGACGGGGCAAAGATAGGCTGCGATATAGAGGAGATGAAGGAGTTCCGGGAACCTGTTGCAAGGAGATTCTTCTGCCGGAGTGAATATGAACATATCATGAGAAGTGAAGAAGCCGACAGGGTGAAGCTGTTCTACCGGTACTGGGTACTGAAGGAGAGCTTCATGAAAGCGACCCGCAAGGGGATGGCGCTGGATATGGGAGCCTTTGAGATCGGTTGGAATGAGGAACAAGAGCCGGTGCTGGTACGCAGGCCGGGAGAGTACCCGGAGGAATATATTTACCGGGAATATGAGGAACCCGGTGTAAATGCGCGGATCGCGGTCTGTACGACGGATGCCGGGATTGATAGAAAGCTGCATGTGATGTGCTTGTGAAGCATATACGATATTGGGTGATTGTACCTGCTCTTGTCCGGGAGTATGGTTAGGAAGGGGGAGAATATGAGCGGAAAACAGTTGAGAACAAGGTGGGCAGATCAGATAGACCGTAAGCACGTTCACGAAGAATATCCGCGGCCGCTGCTTGTGAGGGAGAGCTATGTGAACCTGAACGGCGTATGGAATTATGCCATTACCCGCAGAGAGGGAAGGCCGCAGAAATATGACGGGAATATTCTGGTGCCCTTTTCGCCGGAAGCCCCGCTCTCAGGGGTGAACCGGCAGCTAAAGCCGCAGGAGACACTCTGGTACCGCAGAATGCTGCCGGAAAAGGTCCGCCCTAAGAACGGCGAACGGTGGATTCTTCATTTTGGTGCGGTAGACCAGTATGCGGCGGTATATCTTAACGGCAGGCTGGTAAAAAGACATCTTGGAGGTTATCTTCCGTTCTCGGCGGATGTGACGGACACGCTTAAGGAAGCAGAGAATGAACTGATAGTGAGGGTGAGGGATTACAGCGATGCATTCTATTACAGCAGAGGAAAACAGAAGCTTAAGAGGGGCGGTATGTTCTATACGGCGCAGAGCGGAATCTGGCAGACGGTTTGGATGGAGCAGGTGCCGAAGGAGTATATCGCAGATCTGATCGTTACGCCCTTATATGATAAAAGTGCGGTCAGCGTAAGGGCAGAGATGGCGTCTGATCGGCGGGATAAGGAGCTGGCCGGTATTCGCGGGACAAGACCTGGTGACGGGGAGAAATGCGGGGTTGCCGTTACGTTATCATCTGAGGAGATGCAGCCGCTTCAGGCAGAGGGGCTTGCAGGGGAAGAGATCGTCATTCCGATCCGTGATCTGCATAGCTGGAGCCCGGAGGATCCGTTCTTGTATGATATTGAGGTGCAGGCGGGAGAGGATCGGGTGAGAAGTTATACGGCCATGCGCAAGATCAGCGTGGAAAAGGACGAAAAGGGGATTCCGAGACTGTATCTGAATGGCCGGCCGTATTTTCAAAAAGGGGTATTGGATCAGGGCTATTGGCCGGAAGGGCTGTATACGCCGCCTTGCGACGAAGCGATGGTATATGATATCCAGACGATGAAGGGGCTGGGATTCAATATGCTGAGAAAACATATCAAAATCGAGCCTCAGAGGTGGTATTATCATTGCGACCGCTTAGGGATGCTGGTGTGGCAGGATATGGTGAACGGCGGCAGAGATTATAGGTCCTGGTATGTTACTTATGCGGCGACAGCTATGGAGTATTTCCATCTGAGGGTGCGGGATGGCTGGCTCTGGCTTCTTGGGAGAAGAGATGAGAGAGGACGGAAGCAGTTTGTATCGGAGATGCGGGAGACGGTACATATTCTGCGCAATCATCCGTCGATCGTGACGTGGGTGCTCTTCAACGAGGGATGGGGGCAGTTCCATGCAAATACGATGACACGGATCGTCAGAGAAGAGGACGGCAGCAGGCTGATCGATCAGGCGAGCGGCTGGTTTGATCAGGGCGGCGGGGATATCAGAAGTATTCATGATTATTTCTTTCCGCTGCGCATTTCCTATGGGACGGAGCCTGATTTGGTGGATTCGAAGAAATGCAAGGGACAGAATACCCGGATGAACGCCGGATACCGGCAGGAAGAGCGGGCGGCGGCGCTGACGGAATTCGGAGGATATTCCATGAGCGTGCCGGGGCATCATATGTACAGGAGGATCTATGGTTACAGGATCTACCGGAAGAAGTCGGAACTGACCGGAGGATACAGGGAATGGATCGAGAGAGAAGTGATTCCCAATATTGAGAAGGGTTTGTCCGCATCCGTCTACACCCAATTGTCAGATGTGGAGGAGGAGACCAACGGTATACTGACTTATGACAGGGAGATCGTTAAGCTGGAGGAAGAGACGGTTCGGGAGTTGAACGAGAGAATGAAACTGTGAAACCGGTATGTCGGTCACGAGAGAATGAAACTGTGAAACCGGTACCTCGGTCACGAGAGAATGAAACTGTGGAATCGGTACGTCAGGTCACCGCTCTCGGAAGTATGATGTTGGGAAATGCAAGGGAAGGGATGCTGCAGATAACAGTAATTTGCAGCATCCCTTCTGTAAGATGTAATATTCTATTCTTCCATCGGATCGGTTGGATCCTTGTCGGAATCTGCTTCTTCAGAAGCTTCTGCCGGGTCTTGCCTGCGTTCCTCGCTGACTTCTTCCGCAAGAGCAGCCATACGTGAGTTAATATCGGCGGATATCTCCGCAGACTTCTTCTTAAGATCGGACAAAGTGTTCTTCTTATAATCGGAAGCGCCTGATGCTCCTTCAAACCGGCCGTTATCAAGGTCGATCTCGGATTCAAGAACCTTGATCCTTCCGTCCACGCTGCTCTTGACAGAATCGAGCGTGTCTATATGTTCTGCGTCACTTGACATGGCCGCGACGTTATTCATGCGCTCATTCAGAAGTTCTTCCCTGGTCTTGGGTTCTGTATCATTGGACTTCTTCTCTTCGTCCTCCTTCTTAAGCTCGCGTGACATAGCTTCTGATATCTGGATGTCAATGTTCTGGAGCTGTTCATCGTAAGCTTCCAACTGCGTCTTGATGGAATCCATAGAACCGCCATTCTCCTTTACCGAAGCCATCAGGGCGTTCTTGCGGTCTGTAATCTCCATCTTCTGCTTCATCAGACTGGTGATCAGGTTTTGAGCCTTTCCGGCAGGAGAAAGGGTCAGAGTATCCCGCCGTTCTTCCTGGGAAGCCGCCGCTTCACGTCCGCCGGGCTTATTCGCAGCGCTGCGGTTGATCTGATATGATTGGAAAAGATTGTTGATTTGTATTGCCGGGGAATAATTTAATCTCATGGCTGCCTCCTTGTGGTAATGGTATAGATGCTTCTGGTGTTTAGCCTTGGTGTCATATTATTATATCGGTAAAATACGGGAAAACATTAGGTTTTGTTCTGAATAAGCGGATATAAGCAGATTTTAGAAAATGTGTGGCTTTTTTTTGCAGTATTTGCTAAAATAGGCGAAGAGGGAAAATGTTAGGTTTACCTGGAAACAAAAGAGTTTACAGAATGTGAACAACAGTCTGATAGATAAGTATATTTGAAGTGGTTCAATTAAGGAGGACAAGTGATGCAGGATTTAACATTTGGAGAACAGGTCAAGATTATTTTGAGCCGTAAGGATATGACGATTAAAGAGCTTGCCAGGAAGATTGAAGGGCGTACCGGCAAGAAGATGTCCCGTCAAAATATGACACAGAGGTTGGGCAGGGATAATTTTCAGGAGAGAGATATGCGTATGATCGCGGAGATCCTTGGATGCCCGTTCTATCTGAATATCCTGGATGACAGTATGCAGGCGGAGAAGGCCGGAGATGAAGCGGAGGCAGGGCAGAAGCCGGAGACAGATCCAAAGGAAAAAGCCGCGGCACAGACGGAAGGTGAGACGGAAGCTGTCAAGGACGCAGAGTTGTCTGAGCCGAAGGAGACGGCAGATTCTAATGATAAGCCTGATAAGCCGAAGGAGAGCGGAAGCGAACCGGGACCGGAGAACGGCAAGGGGACTGAGGGAATGGCTAATGAGCGGGATATCACGATCGGCGAGTTGGTGGAGATACATAAGAAGCTGGACGTGCTGGAGAATTCGGTGGGAAAGGCGTCTTCTGATGCAGAGAAGGATGCGGGCACAGATATAAAAGAACAGGTTCAGCGGGAGACAGCAAGCATAGGGAACGTCGAAGCGGCTGAAGAACTGACAGAGCACGGACCTTGCGAACATCAGGCGGAACAGGGGCAGCAGGAGGACGGCGCCGTCCGGGAGAATGGGGACGGCCGTGAACAGGCAGCAGATCAGGAGTCTCATGAAGAATATAACAAGGAGATGAAGGACGAGCCGGTGGAGAAGCTTCTGGAGGAGATAGAGTCTCTGGAGATGACGGAGAAGAAGGAAGAGAAGCCGGAAGAGAAACCGCATGGATGGAGAGCGTATTTCAAACAGCGTTTTAAGAAGATAGGAAAAGAGAATACGATAGTCCGGGAAGAATCTGAGAGTGCCTCTCACAGCGCGGCTAATCAGGCGGGAAAGAGAACTGAGGCTGTATATGCGGGCGATAGTAATGCAGGAAACGAAGTACAGAGTCAGAAATATGCCGGAGCAGATACAGCAGGCTATCAAGGGTATGCCGGAACAGACGCGGCGGGTTATCAAGGGTATGCCGGGCCAGATACGTCAGGCTATAGAAGATATGGAGAAGCCGACGCGGCAGGTTATCAAGGGTATGCCGGGCCAGACGCGGCGGGTTATCAGGGATACGAAGGGGACGGCGCGGCAGATTATGAGGGATATGCCGGAACAGACGCGGCAGGTTATGAGGGATATGGAGAAGCCGGCGCAGCAGGCTATCAGGGATATAAAGACACAGATGCGGCAGACTACGGGGAATACGGCTATGAAGGATATGGATACGGCGAAGAGGAACCGGAAGGAGCGCTGCCGGAAGAAGAGGATACGGAGCGGGGAGAGCTCAATCCGTATACCGGCCAGGAATATGAGTCCAACAGCGTCCGCATGCATCCGTCAAGAATCGGTTACGTGCAGGTATATGACAGAGAGAATCATCAATGGACCGATATGACAGAGTGGGCATTCCTGGGGTATCAGGAACGTAAGAAGCAGTTGTTAGGCAAGGATTATGATCCTCCGATCTATCTGGATTAGGTATATAATATAGAAGAAAGAGAGAACGCGTGTGAACTGGGAACAATTATTGTCAACGAAGAGGAGACGGGAAGGTTCGGGCAGCAATGTCAGGAATATAGATCTGCGGAGTGAATTCGAGCGGGACTATCACCACATTATCGGCAGTGCGTCGTTTCGCCGCCTTCAGGATAAGACGCAGGTATTTCCGTTGGATAAGAGCGATTTTATTAGGACAAGGCTTACGCATTCTCTGGAGGTATCATCTTTTGCAAGGTCTTTAGGGCATAACATTGGAGAAAATATATTGGTGCATAAGAAAGATTATAGTTTCACTCCTGGGATGAAGGATGATATCTGTAATATACTGCAGTGTGCCGGGCTGATTCATGATATCGGGAATCCGCCTTTCGGGCATTTTGGTGAGGAAGCGATCAGGGAATGGTTTCAGAAGAATCTCTCGGTCATGACGTACCATGGCAGACCAGTGGGCGAGGTGCTGACTCCTCAGATGCGGGAGGACCTTTATCATTTTGAGGGAAATGCGCAGGCGCTCCGGCTCGTGAGCAGGCTGCATTTTCTTGTAGATGAGAATGGGATGAACCTCACTTATGCGCTGCTCAATACGATTGTAAAGTATCCGGTTGCATCCACACAGATCAATGAGAATTCCGGCAATATCAAGGATGGGAAGCTGGGATACTATTATGCGGACAGGGAGATATTCGAGGAGATATCACGGGAGACAGGCACGAACGGCTGCCGGCATCCTTTGACATTTATTCTGGAGGCGGCAGATGATATCGCGTACAAGACGGCGGATATAGAAGACGCGTTTGTGAAGGGCTTCCTGAGCTATCACAAGTTACTGGAAGAACTGACGGAATTGCAGGATAGCAGCGCCGGCGGCGGGAAGGACGGATTTCGGCCGGCGGACAAGCTTACGGAGTTATATCTTCGGGGGAAGGATAAGCATGCGGAGAACCCGGAGGAATATGCTGTCAAGAACTGGCTCGTCAGGGTTCAGGGATTCCTGATCGATTGTGCGACGTATGGATTTACATCGAATTACCGGATGATCATGCAGGGGGATTACAGATACGATCTCTTCTGCCGGACATATGCCGAGAAGCTAATGGATCTTCTGGGGGATCTGGCTTTCAGGGAGGTATTTACATCGGATGCGATATATAAGATGGAAGTGGCCGAAGGAGCGATGCTGGATTTCCTGCTTGATCTGTTTATGAATGCAGTTGTGGGATACGATGACGGAACGCGGGAGATGGATTCTCTGAGCAGACGGATGGTCGCGCTGATTTCCAGTAATTATAAGAGGGCATACCGATGCCAGGCAGAGGGGAAGGGGGAAGCAGAGAGGCTGTATCTTCGGCTGCTTCTGGCGACGGATTATATCTGCGGGATGACGGACAGCTATGCGAAGAGGTTATATCAGGAATTGAAGGCAATTTTATAAGGAATGGTATTTTTTCTGATTCTGGGGAATAGATTGTGATAAAAAGACCAGGATTGGAAGTGGAGAGTTGAAGCGTTTTATTCGTTATCTGTATGAATATCAGCAGGGGAAGAGACTGCGTAATGTAGGGTTTGTTAAAGCGGAACAAGGTGAAGACGACTGTACGCTGCATATTCACGGTAAGGGGCTGCATATGAAAGGGGAGCGGCAGCTTGCGTTATATCTGTTCTACGAGGATAACGGCGAGTGTACCGGGATATACCAGGGGACGGTCGACAATGTGAATCCGGCTATCAACTACAGATTGTATTATACGAAAGAGGATGTGATCGTGCCGGAACATTTTCGGATGATCAACGGGATTATCCTGGAGAGCGAGACGGGACGCAGGTATGCGGCTGTCTGGAACGATTCGCCGGTCGATGTGGGGCATATGCGTGTGCAAAGGCCGGAGGATGTGCCGCGAACCGCGGATAAGAACACTCCGCCGGAGGATATGCCGGAAGGAATCGCAGCGGGCGGGAGGATGACCGAGCCGCCGGAAGGAATGATGCCGGAAGGAATCACATCAGAAGGAATCACATCAGGCAGGAGGATGACCGAGCCGTCGGAAGGAATGATGCCGGAAGAAGCTATATTAGGAGCAGGAATGTCAAAGCCGCCGGAAGAAATAATGTCAGAAGGAACTGTATCAGGCGGGAGGATGACAGAGCCGCCGGAAGGAATCACATCAGAAGGAATCACATCAGGCAGGAGGATGACAGGGCCGCCGGAAGGAATTACATCAGGCAGGAGGATGACCGAGCCGTCGGAAGGAATGATGCCGGAAGGGCTCGTATCAAGCGAGAGGATGACCGAGCCGCTGGCCGAAGCGATGCCGGAAGAAATCGTGCCGGAGGAGGAGTATTTCCCGGAAGAAGACGGCCTGGCGGAAGAACCATACATAGGAGAAACAGAACAAACGGATACTGTTCAGAGAATGGATACCTTGCAGGGGGTCAATGCTGTAAGGGGAGAGAATCCTTTGCCGCTTGAGAATCCTTCTCAGGATGACTGCGGCGAACAGACGTCTGCCAAAGGGCGGTTCCAATGCACGAAGATTCAGAGGAATGATCTGGCAAGGCTTCCCAGATGTGAGTGGAAATGGGCGAATAACAGCTTCCTGCTTCACGGATACTATAATTACCATCATCTTGCCCTTATTAACGACGGGGAGAAGTTCAGGCTCGGCGTGCCGGGAATCTATCATCCCCAGGAAGCGAAAGCGGCAAGTACGTTTGGATTTATGGAATTTATTCCCTATGAAGATATGAATATGGATTTGACGGATGATGAGAAGAGCAGTCAGGAGCAGTTTGGCTATTGGTGCAGGCCTGTCAAGAGACCGGTGAAGATGTAGCCAATGGGTCGGTAAGGTGTTAAGAAGCCGTTGAAGAAGCTGCTGCTGAAGATGCAGCCGATAAGGTCTGCCAAAGAATCAGATGGAGAATGATATGCTGAGTGTAGATGAGAAGTACATGAAGGAAGCGATCCGGCAGGCGAAGAAAGCCTATGCGATCGGAGAGGTTCCGATTGGATGTGTGATCGTATATGAGGATAAGATTATTGGCCGGGGATATAACAGGAGAACTACGGATAAGAACACGCTGGCCCATGCAGAACTGATCGCGATCAGGAAGGCAAGTAAGAAGGTAGGGGACTGGCGTCTGGAGGGATGTACGATGTATGTAACCCTGGAGCCTTGTCAGATGTGCGCCGGCGCGATCGTACAGTCCCGCATGACCAGGGTAGTCGTGGGATGTATGAATCCCAAGGCGGGATGCGCGGGTTCAATATTGAATCTGCTGAGGATGGAAGAATTCAATCATCAGGCTGAACTGACGACAGGGGTTCTGGACGGCGAGTGCAGCCAGATGATGAAGACGTTTTTCAAGGAATTAAGGGCATCAAAAAAGAAGGCAGTTGACGAATGATCTGCCTTCTTTAAATATACTCTTTTTGTGCATTGCGCTTCGAACAGGGATTCCCGGACGTTACCTTGACAGTTAACTCAGCCCAGGCACCCTTACGGCACCCAGAAGGTTCTGCTTAGTGCTGCTTCGTTCCCGACCTGACACGATTCACAGATTCCCGTCGCGTAAGACCCAAGCCTCGACGCCACTTATCAAGGGCAGCTCCACAAATCGATGCCCTCAGCGCAATATCACCCCTGCTATAGCGGATTGCAGGTACAAGGTACCGCTAACACCCCGGCTGCACAGTTTATAATTTTACTGTATAATGCGGCAAATGTCAACCGGGTGGAGAAGAGTTTTCCTGATTTCCTGAACAGGATATAATGCAGTATACCAATAATTAAAGGAGCCTTGATCATGAAAATATTACTTGTTGCGATAAATGCCAAATATATACACTCGAATCTTGCGGTCTACAGCCTGAAAGCATACGCGAAGGCGCACGCGGGGGAGTGGGATATTGAACTGGCGGAATATACTGTCAATCAGCAGAAGGATGACATTCTGATGGATATCTACGGAAGAAGGCCGGACATCCTCTGCTTCTCATGCTACATCTGGAATCTGGAGCATATAGAAGATCTTGTCAGGGATATTAGGAAGCTGCGGCCGGATATGCCGGTCTGGCTTGGAGGCCCGGAAGTGTCGTATGATGCTGCGGATGTGCTTGCCCGTCTGCCGGAAGTGACAGGTGTGATCAAAGGCGAAGGGGAGGAGACATTCGCCGGATTGTGCCGGGTATATCATGAGTGCGCAGAAGAAGCAGAAGAGGGCAGGCAGGAGATGCTATGGACAAGGCTTCGGATGCTTGAAGGAATTACATTTAAGGATGCCGGCGGAAGAATCAGCGACAACCCCTGGCGCCCGGTGACGGATCTTAGCGGCGTTCCCTTTGTGTATCACAATATGGAGGAATTCAGGAATAAGATCATCTATTATGAGAGCAGCCGGGGATGTCCTTTTTCCTGTAGCTACTGTCTGTCTTCTGTGGACAGGCAGCTGAGGTTCCGGGATCTGGAGACGGTGAAGAGGGAGCTTAAGTTCTTCATCGATCAGGAGGTGCCGCAGGTCAAGTTCGTGGACCGGACGTTCAACTGCAGGCATGAGCATGCGATTGCCATATGGAAATATATTGCAGAGCATGACAGAGGAATCACGAATTTTCATTTTGAGGTGGCGGCAGATCTTCTGAACGAAGAAGAGCTTAAGATATTGGAAGGGATGCGGCCGGGCCTGGTTCAGTTGGAGATCGGGATTCAGTCAACGAATCCTGATACCATCCGGGAGATCCGGCGGGTCATGGATTTTGATAAGGTGAGAAACGCGGTGGAGCGCATTCGCAGGAAAGGCAATATTCATCAGCATTTGGATCTGATCGCAGGGCTGCCTTATGAGGATATCGCAAGCTTTGCAAGGTCCTTTGACGACGTATACAGCCTCAGGCCGCAGCAGCTTCAGCTTGGATTCCTGAAAGTGCTGAAAGGTTCTTATATGGAAGAGATGAAGGAAGTGTACGGCTTGGTGTACAAGAGCCGGCCGCCTTATGAGGTGTTGTATACTAAGTGGCTCTCTTATGAGGATACGATACGTCTTAAGGGGATTGAAGAGATGGTGGAGGTCTATTATAACAGCAGACAATTCACCTGTACACTGGAAGCTCTTGAACAGAAGTTTACTTCTGCCTTTATGCTGTATGACAGACTGAGCAGATTCTATGAAGAACATGGCTACGGTAAGATACAGCATAAACGGAGCGCCAGATATGAGATCCTGCTGGAATACATCGCGCTTGGATGGCCAAAGGAAACGGAACGGTTCAGGGAACTTCTGATTTATGATTATTATCTTCGGGAAAATGCGAAGAGCCGGCCCGCGTTCGCGGGAGAACCTAAGGTGTCTAAGGAGGAACTGCGAAGATTTTACGAAGCTGAGGAAACGCACAGAAGATACCTGCCAGCCTATGCAGAGTATGACAGGAATCAGATACGCAAGATGACACACCTGGAATATTTTGCAGAGATGGGGGCATATGTATTATTTGATTACAGTCAGAGGGATGCGCTGAGCCGGGATGCTAGTACAACGGAAATTAAGTTTTGGATAGTTTGACGCAGAATATTTTCCTGAGAGTGCTGCTTCAC